>ERZ772957.124-NODE-124-length-64721-cov-17.713404_pt1 | contig 64721 bp, 87 predicted proteins | sample MGYA00580682_ERZ772957 | MGnify/ENA primary metagenome ERZ772957 (study PRJEB29015, sample SAMEA2737921) | human oral metagenome | biome: human oral; feature: human-associated habitat; material: dental | place: China | collected 2025 ... | reverse complement strand
ACGCCGCCGCTAAAGTGAAGAATATTGGGTATGTAAATGCTACTTTATTAAATAGAGACATTCTAAATCTCTTACTAATCAAAAAGCGTTTTCGCTTCCCGTTAGGGAGTTCTACGGAACCCCAACCAAACCATAATGCCGTAATAATATACCTTATAGTATTAGGTTTTTTTCTAGCTTTATTAAATTCAATGATTTCGATAATAAAGCGTAGCATTATGTCTATAAATAGCAAAAAACAGGTAGCCATAATGACTACCATAATATCATCAACGGCACTTAGTGGCGTATTATGGTATAGTAACCCATACACAAAAGCACCAGTGCTTATATCATAAGGTGGCATAGGAGGAGGGGGTAAAAATCTTTCTACCATTAAATACCTTCCTCCCATGTAACACTTGGACTTACAAATACATAGCCATTAGCGATACGTGTAATATAGCCATTTTTATCTTTCATAATGATGTCATATGTATATTGTGTTAGTTCAGAAAAATTTTCCCCGTCAATATTAATTTTAGAACCATCTGCATTTAAAAAATGAATTTCAATAATGCCTTTAGGTGCATCAATAATTGTGGTTTTACCTTCAAATATAGCATTACTAGACGTAGCCGATTCTTTAACTTTACATTTGAAGAGACAACCAGTAATATCTACTGGTTGCCCATCTTCGCCTGTAATATTGACTTGGAAAAATGTATCATCACCCTTGTTGATATTAATATCTAACTGAGGTGTAATAAATTTTCCTTTTGCCATTAATTACTCCTTATACTGTAACCCAAGTTTTAGTATTAAAGTTAAATTTCTTTGTTTTATCGGCGTTGTAAAGTTTAGTCCAAGGCACTAAACCTTTCGCTAATGCTTCAACGTCGCTGGCTTCACTTAATACAAATTCACAGCCGCCTTGTGGTAAGTTATTCATGTTCCATCTCATTTCTTGTGTTAATGCTAATTTAGGGCAATATACTTCTTCGAGGTTACTGCAATTTGTAGGACCTTTAATCCAAGATGTACATTCTGGTAACTTAATAGCACGATAACCACTAAATGTAATTGCTTCTTCTTCTACAGTTGTAACATGCGGTAATTCTAATGTATCTACGCCATAGATATTATAATATTGACCAGCTTTAGCTACAGTAGTAACATTAACATCTGGAGTGATACGATATGTTTCAACACGAGAGCCTGTCATATCAAGATAATCAAGTACTAATGTATCTGTGCCAAATGGTTGTGGTAATGCTAAGGATGCTACGCCGCCAATAATTTCTGTCTTAGTATTTTCTTGACCTGCAAGCATTACAAAGAAGTGGGATTCTCCATATACATATACAGATGTATCACCTGCATTTGGTTGATTAAAAGAGAAGGATGCTGGAATTTTTGGTAATGGTTTACCTAAATTGTCAATTAAAGCATATAAAATACTTTCTAAATCATCGGTAGCATATACGTTTTGACGTTTTAAATATCCTGCTACGTTTGGATATTTAGTGTTGTCTACACTATCTCCTTTAGGACCTTGAGGACCTTGAGGACCTTGTGGACCAATAGGACCAGCGGGACCTTGAGGACCACGGAAACCTTCTGGTAATGGTCCAAATGTAATGTGTAAGTTTTGTGTTTCAGCCATAATAGCCTCCTATGTTTGAAATAAAATTAAAACTACCTTTACTTTAAAGGTGAATTTATTGTTTGGGTCATCTTGCCAAGTGAGTGATGCGAACACACGATGTGACGAGTCAATTGCAATGTACGGGTGTTGGCTACCACCTGGCAAAAACCATGATAATTCTGGTTTTACAACGCTTTTCTTCGGTGTATTCACAAATCCTGTAATATGCATAGGTAAAGCTACACACTTATCCCATGTGTACCCTTGTGGAAGATAAATAGTATCTCCATGATTGTATTCTTGTATTATGATTTCGACATTTCTAATATGGAATCCTGCTTGGTAAATGCTTTCAGCATCAATACGAGAACCACTAATAGTAACACCAGTTAAGTTAGCACCTCTAATATTACCACTTTTATCAATATTAAATGAGTTGTCAGCACTGTGTATACTACTAGCTACAACCTCACCAGACTCTACCTTGCCAAGTTTACCACTAATAGCGGCAAGTTCGTTAACTACCAATTTATCCGATGTAATAGTTTTACTTTCAATATTGTCACCCTTAATACTGCGTGCTTTAATATGGTCGCCAGTAATTGTCCCAGCTGCTATTCTATCACCAGTCAATGTACCAGTTTTAATGGCACTGCCGCTCAGTGTATTAGTAGTAATTTTGTCACCACTAATAGAGTTCGCCTTCATATGTTGTGACTGAACTTCTCCTGCTTTGATTTTGTCGCCTGTAATTGCATTGGCGGCAATTTTATTAGCTGTTACTGCATTAGCTGACAATTTGTCGGTAGTAACTGCACCATCCTGTATCTTAGTACCAACTACAGCTTTGTCTCCAATATATTTAGCAACAATAACGCCATCATCAAATACTGTTTTCTTTGTGATATGGACAGCATTAGAAGGTATTTGCTCTACTGTAGATTCAGAGACTTCTGCTGACATTTCGCCCTCTCCAAATATATCGGTATAGCAAATTTTAATTTTGTAAGTACCTGTAGAGCAATTAAATGTAAATACATTTGATGATATCTTATATGGTTCGTTGTTAACATATATAGTAGCACCATTACAGTCTTCTGGAATACTGTCAAATGATACCTTTAAGCCTTCGTAAAACTTTTCGATGATGATATTACGTGGGGCATGTGGCACTGGTTTATTATATTGTAATGTAGCTGGAGCGGACCACGAATTACCAATGCCCTTATTATACAAGTATGCAGTACCACTGCGTGCTATAGGTATAGCAGTAGAAGATAAACCTGTGGTTATTTCAAGTCTATTTTGTAAACTACCAACATTGTTGTCAAGGCGTAGTTCTGACCATTCATAATCGTTTTGGTCATATTGTTTCCAAGACCAATATGCGCCACGTTTATCAAATACCACTGTAAATTGATATGGTCCGTTAGGTGTGTGATTATTCTCAGATATATAATATGTCTTTGTTGGGGCTTTCTTTTCTTCCGAAATAGCATTAACAATATTTCGTGCCCTGATGCGGATAAGATATTTTTTGCCAACTGCTAGGCTTTGTATCATATACGAGTTTGTTTTTGTAGTATCATAATGACGTGTCCATGCAATTTTTTCAAATTGCTCTGTGGTAGTTGAGAAATCGCCAACTTTAACGTCAATACCAACGCCTGCATATTGTTTTATGCGGTCAGAGTTCCATTTAACTAGCAGAGACACACTACCTTGTTCATTTTTCTCTTCTATGGTAATCCCGTAGACTTGCTCTGGGAATGTGTCTGGGTTATCTGCTGTGGCATTAAAGATACGCTCGACTTTTTGGATTTGCTCGTTAAGTTCAGAAGCTATATCTTTTAGATATTTTTTAAGCAAGGAGATAAATTTACTACCGTCACCTTGTATAGTAGACGGCAAGTTGTTAGTAGCATTTTCTGCCATATTACCTCCTATAATAAACCAACAATAGCCTCTAGCATATCTTGTTCGACGTCCATATTAAAGCCGTGATTTGACATGGCTAAGATAATCACTAATTGCCCAATAAGGTTATTAAACGCATTATTTGTGAATGGTAATGAATCTGTTTTTTGTGAAAGTTGTGGTGGGCGTTTATAATATCGAACCTTTAACGGTACTTTGCCGTAAACAATTGCTTTAGGTGGTTTAATAAGTACAGGAGCTTGATTTGTAGCCCTATACCAATCAGTTGGCAAATCATTGTTTTCTTGAGCAAATTCAATATCTCCAATCACCTCATAATATCCTTTTTGGATAAGGACATGCCACATAAAGTTAATGGCGTCATTCATATAAGCAATTAACTCTTTATCTTCATAACCACTTTGGAGGTTGTCACTTAAACGGTCTCGTAGAGCCGCCTTATCCATTAGCTCCTGCACCGTCATTTTCTTTTACCTCCCCTGTGATAGATTTAATATCATATACCGTGTAAGTTACTAATTGACGTTGTTGTAGTATTTTGTCAAAAGGTATCTTATCGGATAAATTTGTTACGTGAGGTCTACTAGCGAAATAGCGAATAGTCATAGTCCCAGTATAATTAGGATTCATGTGCTGGATTTTAATACCATCAGTATCTTGACTGAAAACAACAGGGAACTGTCCGCACAATTCGATAAAATCATCTGGTCGTGCAGTTTTATTATTACCTGTTAAAGTCAGTTCTTTAACTAATTCTGGATTATTATTCTGAGATAGTTCTTCGCTAAGTCGGTCGATAGCCACGTTTAAACTCATAATTAATTCTTCGTCAGATAGAGAAAGCTTTTGCATATCTCCTAAACGTTGCCGAACGAGAATTAATAAGTCGTTAGCTGTCATTATACCTCCTATACAAAGAATGGCATAGGTCTATCAATAGGTCCGCTAGACTCATTTGCCACCAATTTTTGAATTTCGGCAGATATCAAACCTGCCACTGTGTCGGACCCAAAATTACCATTGAGCAGTCCTATAGAGTATCGGCTAAACATATCGAATAGAACATATGGCAAATCTATTTCATCGTCTATATTTTCAATAGGGTCAATGATATAGAGATATGTCATATTGGTGTCTTTATCAATTTTAATAGAGTCTTTAGTAAATTTATATTTACCATCGTAGTTTTCAAACTCTTTAAATCCACCAAAATCTTCTGGTAGTTTAGCTTTACCGTTTTTGGGCTTTAATTTAATTTCTTTAGCAATCCAGTATGATTTAGTATTAATCAAGGCTAGATTGATATAGCGTAAAACCATATTTAGAGAATCAATGATTTCTGGGTCACTATGTTTTCGAGTAGCGTTTTCTCCAAGTCCATATAGGACTGATGTCACTACATCTCTTACTTCAATCATAAATACCTCTTAGTATTTCCTGTAGTTGTACGGAATTCTGGGTTTTTCATAATCCATTTACGTATCCACATTTCATACTCTTTCTTGTCAATACCTTGGCATTTTTGAGCCATAATCAACTCAAAGTCGCTAAAGAATCGATGTCTTGGGATACGAGCAATGACTTTACCTTGCCCACCACCCATATCTCCTTCAAGCCCACTATTACGTTCTTCTCTAGCCTGCTCTAATACTTCTGTCTCATCAAACGTATGTTGAATAGACCAGGTATCTTTATCTACTGTAACTTGTGAACTAATTAACATAAATACCTACCTTTAGAAACAAAAATAAGGGGGTAGAATTAACTACCCCCAAATGGTTTATTTTGTAATGCCGTACAAACGAGCGTTGGCAATTGGTGCAGTACATTCGAGAGTAGCTGTACCTGTAATTACGGACTCTTTGTAAGTACCTTTACGTTCCAAATCTTCGTTATGGAATGGAATAAGGTAACCAAGTTTCCAGTATTGCAATTCAAGCAAATCAACAACATCGTTTTCGTACATACGATGAGCAACCAACTCAACAACACCGAAGTCAGTTTCGATAACGTCAACTACTTGAGTTAATTTCTTAGCTTCCATAGCTACGTTACGTTGAGAGTTAGCTGTGAATGTAGATGCTTTACGTTTATTCTTACCAGACATAACGGCAATGTCGATATTACCACCACGTCCCCATACTGCTTGCATAGCATCATTCAATGCTTCCATAGTGAACTCACCTTGAGAAGCAAGTTTACCAGCATCGATAGCATTGCAATATGTCAATTCCATTTTACCAGCAGTAACAGCGGCAGATGGTTTTACTGGTGTGCCAAGAGTTGCCGCAGAATCTTCTGCTGTCAAATGCAATGTGAATGTATTAGCATCTTTAGGTTTAACGAAATATTGAGTGTTCGGGGAGAATTTAGAATCAAGTGCATTAGCACCTTTACCACGAACAATAACTTTATCACCAGTTACGAAACGGTGAGAGTTAAGTGTTACGACACCTTGTGCATCTACAGTTACTTCAGAGAAGTTGTCCAAGAAGTAAGGGATACCACCAAAGCGACCAGGTGTAACTTCATCAAATGGAGTTTTTACTTTGTTAGAAACAATCGCATACTCTAAGTCACGACCAATTTCTTTAGAAGCTTTCAACATTTGATAAGATTTTTCGTCACGTACACCATATTTCTTGATAGCTTGAGTGATATCAGATACTGTGTAACCATGTTCGAATTGTTGTGTGAAGTTAGATTCACGTCTACGTGGAGTAGCTTGACGAGTATTGAAGTCATGTACTTCAAGTGTAGCGTTATCCATCGCAGGGCGTAAGCTATCGCATAACCATGCGTGCTCTGTACTTGTTACGGTAAGTTTACCGAAACGAGAAGTTAAAAGTGTTTGGTCAGGGTCGATATTCGTGATGAAGTCATTCATATCTTCTACTTTACCAACCACGTTATAAGACTTTACAGCCATTTCCTTAGCCAATTAAATAGTCCTCCTATTTAGAAAAGTAACCTAATTGTGCTATAAGCTGTGCCTGTTCATCGTTAGATAATCGACTTAGTTTAGAATAATCAATTTGTGCCGTAGGATTACCTGGGGACTGCGTTGAAGCACCAGCACTTTCTACGAAAGGAGGTTTCACAACAGGTTTCTGTGGCATAGCCGCATTCTTACGCTGAATTGTTGGCACATTATTAGCACCATAATATTCATTACGGACAGCACTCATATACGCATCAACAGTTTGCGTATCAAAGTTGTCCATAGCTTGTTTAATTTGCACTGCTTGTGCATATGGTAAGTTATTTAATTTTTCCAACGCCAAGTGGTTAATCTCTTGGAAGTGAGGGTCTTGGAAATACTTACTCATAGTTTGATTGAAATTATCAACCACACGCGCCCGTTCTGCCTCAGCTTGGCGAGCAGAAAAAATTTCAGCTTTAACATTAGCAATACTATCTGCATAAGCCGCTTGATGGAGTGGGTTATACTCATCATATTCCTCACCTAATGCATTTTGTACTTCTTTACGAGCGTATGCATCAAGTTGAGTATAATAATCACGTTGAGTAATTTGTGGTTGCTCTGGAACATTAGGTGTATTTTGAGGGTTTACTTGTTGTGGTTGTACTTGCGGTGCTTGGTTATACTGTAAATTACGACGTTCCTCAGCTAAGGCTTGTGTCTTACGAGTATAATCTTGGTTACGCATGTATCCATGAAGTAATTCGTCTAGTGTTACCTCTTGTTCCTGTCCGTTCACTTTAACAACAAATGTTTCAGGTTCGGCAGATTGTCCTGGTTGGTCAGCTTCACCATCAGGGTTCTCGTCTCCTTCTTCACTGTCATCAGAGCCAAACGCACCTTCATTAAAGAATACTGGGTTGCCGTCTTCATCAATACCAAAATCTGGAATATCATCTTCGGCATTGGAGTCCGTTACAGGTTGCTCCAAACCAGTCTCTGTTGCATCACCTGCGTCACCGTCAGCAAATGTCTGCAAATCAAATTTGAACTTCAATTCGTCCATGTGTCTTTCCTCCTCACTCCCCGTAGGGTTGGTGAATGTCAATTAATAGAAATTATTGCGACCTGGATTCCAGTTCCAGCCAGCTTGATTACCTTTTTTGAAATCTGCCATACTATCACTGTCTAATTGGTCAAAACCCACACCATATGATGGTTGTGATGCTGGAACAGATGCAGATACGCTAGAAGCTGGTTTTTCATAATAAGTTGGCTCGCTATAGTCATATGCTTCTTGAGCCGCCTTAGCTAGTGCTTCTTGGCGTAAACGCTCCTGTTCTTTCAAATACTCCGCATAAGGTGCTCGAATTATTCCTTGGTCTACCAAATTTAAGACCTCTTGTGGTTCGAACTCTGTACGTGCTTTCATTGAAGCAATGTCGTCGTCCCCCCAGCCTGCGGCTTTCATCTTAGCATCATCAGCCCATACGTAGCCCATACCTTCAGCAAATGGGTTTTGGCGACGCCATTTTTGGTCTGCTGGAATATTAGCCATACGCTCTTGCGCAATTTGACCCATAGTTTTTGGGGTAAACGTACCATTAGCACTATCTCGATAAGATTGCTCCATAGCTTTGCCTTGTCGCAAGATTTCGGCAATTTTAGAAGCAAAGTCTGAGCTTAAACCAGGATGTGATTGCTGGTATGCACGAGTATCTGCTTCATCTGCACGTGCTTTCGCTTGCTCATTCGTTTCAAATTTAGGTGACATACTTACAGAGGTATAATCTTGACTAGGTGCAAATTTGCCTTTGTCTGGCATTTGATACTCTGTGTTAGCCTCCATACGAGCCTTTGCTTTATTAATAGGCTCTTGACTAGCCATGTAGTCTTGGTAATTGACAGGGGCTTCTTGAACCCCTGCACGCTTAGCAAGTTCCATAGCGATAGGTGATGGAGCGTTACCGTTCCAATTTGCGAATTTAATGTTCATTCAATCTCCTATTCTGGGTAATACCCACGCTGTTTAAAATAATTTTCCTTTTCAAGAGCTTCTTTTAGTTCGGCACCAGATAATTTGCCACTAACTACATGTTGCTCTAAAAAGCTTTTAAAATCCTCCGATACCACTAGGAGGTTCCGAAGGTCCCTGAGACGGTCCTCGTTGCACGTTTTGAGGTTGTTGATTATCCATTCGTGATAAGCCGCCAGCCAATCCTCCAGAAAGGTTAGCACCGCCGAAGCCTGTTCCCCCAAACTGACTTCCAGCATTTTGTTGTTCATTTGTTCCTGGTTCATTTCCTGCTCCTTGGAATAATACCTGCAATTGAGGTGGTAACATATTTAAATATTCTGGTGGTAGAATACCGAATTGAGCATAGTACTGTAATGCATCAGGAGGTAATTGAGACAATACTTGTTGTTTCAATTGCATTTCCATTAACATACGCTGTTGTGTAATAGCAGGGTCGGTAATATAGTCACCATAGTTTTTAAATCCAATACTTTCAATCCATTTTTTAAACAAATTATAGATGTTTTCTGGAGTTGAAATCATATAGCCACCAGCGTTAGCCTGCATAATAGCAGTTAATAGCGTTTGAGTCGCCATAATTGTGGATTCTTTAGTAGCGATACTAATACCTGCATTGACAATAAGGTCAAAACTACCGTCCAAATCTTCTGGGGTAATACGCATTTCCTTGTTAGTCAAGCGAATTACAGTGGCTTGGTCTATAAATTTCTGGTTTAAGCTAACCATGAATCGGAATAATTCATAAAGACCAGTTTCTGCGAACATACGTGCTACTAATTCAAGACGTTGTGAGCTTTGTCCGAGAATAGCGGATATACCAGTAGCCGTTTTGTTAAGGCTGTTAGCGTCAAGACCTTGGTTGTACCGTGTAATACCAGTACGGTTCTCTTTTTGCCCTTCCAGCCATTCTAAAAACGTGAATGTTTGAGGAGATAATGGGCTCACTGGCATTGGCATAGCCACTTCGTTGAGTGAATGTCCTGATTTCATACGAACAACCTTGCGACCTTGGACAAAATCATCAATATTAATAGCTGTTTCGTCTAATAACATCTTAGGGTCATTGGTTAACGCTACATTTTGCATAATTTGGCGTGTTAAAGCAACCTTTAAGTCCTGTAATTCGCCAATTAACTCTGCATAAGAGCGTTTTACCCAGATACGGTGCGGGTCTTTAGTAGGGGAAATAGCAAAGAATGGGTGTCTACCCATATAATTTTGCTCCATACGGATGATTGTGTCACCGCAAATAGTGATAATCATATCTTCTAAGATGCCATCACCATTAATATCAATCTTAGTATAGCATTCATAAATAATCACTTCCTGGCGAGCTTGTTGCTCTTCGTATGTGATGTCGTTATAGCTATCACCGATTACTTCTTCAATCGGGTCATATAGGTTACCCTTGTATGCATCTACTTTGATATCATCGATATTAGCGTATACACCCTGTGCTTCACGTTCACGTAAGTAACTCATAGTAACTTTACGTTTATGTGCAACAAAATTAGCGTCCTCTAGGCTCTTAGCATCTGGAGAATAGATAAATTCGCTAATCAAAATATTCTCAATTTTAGGTGCATTTTTAACATAATATGGTGATTGATATGTTACTAGAAAGTCTCCATATATATCTGGACCATCAATGTTGGTAACCTCCACACCAGTTTGGATTAAAGCTTGTAAAGCTTCATTATTCAGTTTTGTTTGTTCTGTAGTGTATCCTTCGGTACGTTCCCAATAGCATTTAATGATACCTAAGCCAGTAATAAGGGAATCCTTAATCCAATTATATAGGATAGGGAAAAACTTATTTTGACGTTGGAGCTGATATACCAGCAATTCCTGCATAGTCTCAGCTTTAGTATCATCTTCTTCGGTTACACCAGCGATGGTAATAACCTCATCAGAGCCAGTGAATACCTTCATAAGAGAAGGTAAAGCCCATTCGATAGTATCGGCAACGTCAGTGGATACGAGGTCAGAAGTTTTAGATAAAATAGGGAACTTATTACGGTAATAGTCTTTATCGGCGTAATAGATTTCATAACGTTCTTTAACTACTGGCTCGATAACACTAGCACTGTATGCTTCAGCACGTTTGATATCATTTTGGACATATCGTACTACCGTTTTGTTTAAGTCCTGTAAAACAGACTCGCTATCCATTTAACCTCCTTATAAGATACAAATAATATTAGAATGTTTCATTAGGAGATATTTATGACCTTCAATGACAATTTCTTCTGTATATGGACCAAATTGTACAATATCACCTTCAGTTACCTCATTATGAATCCATTTACCAGATTCAAATTTACCTTCCCCACTAGCATATACTTTACCAATATGCTGTGCTTTTGGGGTAGAGCCAAGAATAATTCCACTTTCAGTAGTTTCTTCTTTTACTTCAGGAATAACCAATACGTTGTCATGTAATAATTTCATTACATAGCACCTCCTAATGGGATGTCAGCAGTACTGACAGAATTAAAATTACCTACAGGCGGTAATGCAATTTGAGAGATATAAGCCAAGGCGTCGATTAAGTCGTCATGCAAACCTTTAGGGAATGATTGTAATTCACTCTCTAATTCAGTAAGGAATTTGGCTCCCATAGGGAACCAGATATTACCAGTTTTAAACCGTGGTTGGAGAGTAGCAATACGTAATTCCTTTCGACTAGATGCTTCCAAGTCCTTTACAGTAAACCAAATATTACGCTTAGGCATTTCTTTCTCTAAGTAATGTTTTACAGATGCTTGATAAGCAACCTTTTCTACACCTACATATATAGGTTTATACTTTTGAACGGCACGGAAGATACCGTCAATAGTTTGGGAAGGGTCATACCTATCAAAATCAATATCTAAGATAAACCATTTGTTATCTGGATTAACAGCTACTGTACATATTACTGTATAGTCGGCACTTTCCTTTTCTGAAATAGCTAAATCGACTGTGGTATAAATAGAGCAATCTTCCAGTTTAAGCTCGTTAGGAGCATAATACATAAAGTATTCTTTTTTAAACATTTGGCGTTCTGGGGAAATAGCAATACACATTTTCTCCCTTTCCCAAATATCCAGTTTACCCAAAGCTCTCCAAGCTTCTTTTTCCTCTAGTATTTCAGATACTGGGAATCTCTCTGCCCAGTTTGATTCACCTTGTTCATTCATAACAGGGATACGTAAAGCATTGAATTTCAATAAGTCTTTATTATTAATAACTTGCTCAATCAAACATTTTTCGCCAAGGTTATTTCCAATCATAAAGATTCGTGTTTTCTTACCTAAGAAATAAGCATCAGACAAAAACCAATCATAGTCGTTTGTTTGAATAGTATCAGAAAGACTATCTTCTACGTCTTGAGGGTCATCTATGATAATAATATCAGGGCGTTTATCCCCCCATAACAAACCACGAATAGAAGAACCTTTACCATATGCTTCCATACGAACACGTATTTCTTCTCCCTTTTCGTCAGTGACAATACATTCGAATGCTTTATCGGATTGTTGTTTGACCTTAACTAGGTTGAGACTTAAAAATTCATTTGATACGTAAGTATCAGCAATTTCTTTTAATTGCTTACTAGCCTTAGTTTGGTTAGCCATGATAAAAACAATATAATTGGCTTTCTTAGTTGGATATGTTAAACGATACAACGGAAACGCACGCAATACAAACGAACTCTTCGCACTTTCACGGAACCCTTCAATGGCAAAGTGTTTATCCCCATGTAATAGAATATCACTCCATGTATAATGGAACCAAGCAGGCTCAACTTCATCTTCAACTGGTAAAAACAACCTATGGAATGTAACTAGGTTCTCTTTCCCACGTCTAAAGGCTTCTGCAATCTTCGCATCTACTTCATTAGATATATTGACCACTCCTTCCTTATAAAATTAACCTACAATCTCCGTATTTATTATCTGTATTATTCCAAACAATGCCATAAACCAAAAGACTACTTTATTTTTTATAAAAAATTTTTTGCACATGTTAATATATTATAATGGGGTGCCCTTTATATGAACCCCCACCCCTTGTTATATTTTTGGAAGAGGTAGGTAATAGACTGGAATGGAGTTATATTTTTGGAAGAAGGGTCTCTAAATATGGGGGCGTACATATGGGACCCGCTGTATGCGAAGCCCCACCCTTGGCTGAGAATGATAATCAATATCAATACGGTAAAATACCCTAATAATAGTGGCTAATACAATGAGAATAATATATAGAATGATATAACCATACAAAAGGTGCTATAAAGCCAGTAAATAAGCGGATTTCTATGTTTTTAGGTAATATGGTGTAGTGTAGTCAAGGCAAACGACCACGGCTAGTGGTTGAGTGCTTAGCTCTTTGAAAACTTAATAACGCAGGTGATTGACTTTGATAGTCCGCCTAACCTTTCAGATTTAATTTTTATTAAATAAGCGAGGTAAATATCATGGCAACTATTAAAAAATCTATCAATACTGAATCCAAAACTACTACTAAAAAAGCTGTAAATTCCTTCAAACTAAATGAAAAGTCTATGACTTTAACATTGGAATTATCTGTTGAATGGAATAAGACACGTACAGCCTTAAAGGCTACGCATTTAGAAAAGGTTGAGGGGAAAGAATACCAAAAAATGGTATTCACCGATACCAAAGGCAACCAAATTTTCTTATTCAAAACAGGCTTTAACTATGAGCCAGTTGTGAAAGAAAGCATTAAGGGCGTAGACCTTAGCAAGGCAACAGAAAAATTGAGCGACGATGAGCAAAAAATGCTCGAGTTGTTGCTCAAAAAAATGAGTAAATAAGCTATAAATTAGTGGTTAGGCGGTGTATCAAGGTCGATCACCTAAACATATACTTAAAAATACAATGTTATAGGATTAGCATAGTATTTGAAGTATAAAGCCGTGTTTTTTCGCACTCCGTTATACAATTAGTATAGGTTTGTAATTCTCAAATTTTTAATGAAAGAGGTAAAAAATGAAAGTATTTATCAATTACGCTTTAATTAAGGAATTACGTGACTCAGAAAAACGCCAATTAGTTGAAAGCGTTTCTCAATTAGTAGACTTGGGTATGCCACATAAAGAGGCTTCAACCCTAGTTGCTAACATGAGCCAGGATTTAGCTGATAACTGGCACGAATTAAAAGGCTACTGCTTTAAGCGTAAACATGGTAGCTTTAACGAATCTTGCCATTTACCTAGTTTTAACTGGTATCGTATTCTTTAATGGAGGTGATGAATAGGATTCCATAATTGGACTTTAAATGAATATTCTGCTCACCTAGACTATTTAGATAGCCTTATGGGGGACGTTATACGTCCCTCTTTTTTTTTATTTATTAACAGAACATATGTACGATAATAGATACATATTGATTATCATTATCATTAACACATCAATTATTTTTTTACTTACTGGTTGAGAATGATATTCATTGAGAATGCACATATATAATATAATCTACTATTTATTATTAATCATAATGATAAACATGATCACTTATTAATTTTCAAATTGATACTATCTTAATTTTAGTTATCTTATATCTTTTATTCTTATACTTTATATTCTTATTCCTTATTACTGTATTATAGAAGGAATGGGAATTTATTTTTTTATTTCCCTCGCCGTCGATTGTGATGTATCTTTGTGCATAAACTAGTCCTAAAATTCATTTATTTGAGTTCTAACACGCTTTAACGTGTTATAGGGTACTGACATACCCTAATTATATTAAACTAGCCTTATAGGCGATTTAAATCAATTTTAGAGATATATCTATATTTCTGTATTACTATTATAATTCGTTTATTTGAGTTATAATAGTGTTTTTTATATTTATATATAGTATTACTTCATAGATTATTTTATTACCTTAGTATTGATAGTTGGAATTTTATTTTTCTTATTCCTCGTTTTCGGATTTTTTATATCGTGCAGGCACGACCTAACGGATAATGAGAATTGATGAGAATGAATGGGTGTGTTCCAGGGTTGAGGTGCAACGAGCCCAGGAAATAAGCGGAATTTGATAAAATCGTGTCCATGTGGTACAATGGTGTCAGCCGTTGAGGAACGAACCCAACGGAGTACCTACTCACCTGGTACTAGGTGATAGGTATGTCCTGTATTTTTTATTGAAAGGAGTGCAGTATGGATATTAGTATTGTGCAATTTGTAGGTCACATTGTGGCTTGGTCTATCCTTGTAGTAGGCTATTTTTTAATGGGTATGCTCGTATACCACACAGTTAAGCGTGTGATGAAAGAGGAGTAATTTCATGTATTGTATTTTGAAGTCTCAAATTAATGGCAAGCCATTTTTAATAGTCCCAGCAGACACAAGCAGTGATGTAATCAAAATGTGTAATGAAAAACCAATGAACTCAGTATGGCAAATTATTGAGTTAGGTAGTGGAAAAGTATTCCCAGTCACTAGTTTTAGTGGTTCACCAGGAACTATCGCCTTTTCTTGTAAATATTCAACACCTGAGAGCGTGAAACAAAAAACTTCTAAGTAAGTCGTTAAAAGCTTGTCAGAGTATAGCAAAGACCAGGTGATTTACTGTACTAAAGGGTAAGCAAGTTATTCCCCTTGCGAGCCATGTATACGAAGATATGGATACCGTGTATTTCACATATGACGACAATCACGGTCGTAAGTTAGACACACGTGATATAACACGTATTGCAAACCGTACTGGCGGGGAACATCGTGTTATGGTAAAGACTTCACAGCACTACCGTAGTTGCGTGTGGAATTTACAAAACGCTATCTTTTTATTGCAGGAGTAGCGAGTCTGAACCTGTTTTTTAGTATTTTAATTTATTAATGGAGGTATATCATGGAAAAACTTTATGTAATTGATGGGAAATTAATGGAACTTGAAGCATTGGCTACACAAATGTCAAGTGGTGAGGATTTTTATTTTTTGCGAGATACGGCTGATAGTACTAATATTAAGCGTATTCCAGTCGCTGACCTTCCTAAACCTTACCATGAGGAAAACGTTACGTTACCACCTAATGTCATTTATTTTGCTAATGGTATTGTAAAAATGACTATAGATGAAACCGTTGTAGACGTAGGGTTTGGCAATAAACATATTTACAAAACCAAAACTGGCGACTTCGTAGAAACGGAAAAATTCTACAACGTGGACGGTGCTATTATTTATATTGACTCCGAGGGCGGTGTAGTGAAAATTCCGAATTCCCCAAACGAGTTTAATAAAGAATCCACTTCGCTCTGGACTGAACTAACAGTACCAGTGTCAGTCTTAACAGGGCGTGTTGTAGACGGCAATATTAAAGTGAAAGTCGGCGTTGACCTAATGCCATTAAATAAAGAAGAAGTTGCCTGCTCGTCTTTGTCTGATGACATTGTTATTAAAAATAGTGAGAATTATGTTACTACAGAAGACGGTGATATTATTACTCGTCAAGATGTGGCTAACGGGCTCACAGATGAGTATTTTATCTGTGCAGACTGTGGATGTATTCATCATGATTCAGATACAGAGTACCTGGATAATTACGATAAAAATGTTTGTAGTTCCTGCTTAGAAAACTACCACTGGTCTAGTTATGACAATAATTATTATAGTAGAGGTGATTGTGTCTATGTAGGTTCTATCGAAGATTATGTCAGCTATCGTTCTTTAAATGCCTATTTCAGACAATGTGCTCATTGTGGTGAGTATTATTTAGAAGATAATACCAACGTCACAGAAAATGATTATGTTATCTGTGACCGCTGTTACGATGACGATGACATCGTTGATGAAGATAACTATTATCTTCACGGAGAAACAGAGTTTATCCGCTCTTATTCTTATAAGCCTGACGCTAAGTTTTTCGGTGAGGGCACCAATAAATATCTTGGCTTAGAATATGAGGTGCAAGGCGGTGGCTGTTCCGACCATACAGCAAGAAAAATTTTCGGCAAGTATCCTCATTGGTATTGCAAATATGACGGCTCGTTGGAAGATGGGTTTGAAGCAGTGACTCACCCTTGTACAACACAGTTCATGCTAAATAATATTGACTGGGAAAACCTCGTAGAAACATTAGATAATGCAGGGTATAACGAACCTGAAGGTGCTGGTATACATATCCATGTATCCAGAGACCACTTTGAAAGTCGTTCCCATATCGGTAAACTGGTACGGTTCTTCGCTGAAAATTATGACAAGCTAGTACGTTTTGCCAAACGTAACAGCAGTGATGCTCATCAATGGGCTAGACCTACAGATGTAGAGTGTTGCTCTACTTTTGAAAGTTGCTATAGTGAAGCTCGTTGCGAACGGTATAGTGCCGTAAATGTTCAAAATTCCGCAACGATTGAAATTCGATTGTGGAACTCTACATATGAAGCTGATGTTATTCGGAGCTTTATCCAAATGACAGATGTCTTAACGGACTTAGCTAATGGGCAATGGGAAGATTTTACATTCGCAAATGTCCGTAAATTAGCGGAAGAGCGTCAATATAAAGAGTTGCTAACAAGAATGGATAACTTGAACATGTAATTCTTGGTTTGGTTTTATATTATAATTTATATTTAGAAAAAGGAGAAATATTATGTGCGTAATTGCAGTATATGAAGCAGGTTTAGAATTGAATGAAAAAGAATTAAAAAATTGTTTTGATTATAATAATGACGGTGCTGGTCTTATGTATTGGGACTCCGCCAAAGGTAAAACCCATATTAAAAAAGGGTTCTTTACTTTCGAAGAGTTCTGGGCTGAAGCTATAAAAATCCCGTCAGATATTCACCGTGTATTCCATTTCCGTATTGCAACAAGTGGTGCTATTGCCCCTTCAACTTGTCACCCATTCGCTGTGAGTGATGATTATAAAGCGATGGGGAAAGCAAATACATATTGTGATGTTGGTATGGTTCACAACGGTATTCTTAGTGATTACACGCCTAAATTAGGTATGGCATCCAAGCATAGCGATACCATGCAGTTTATTAAAGAAATGGCTTACCCTTTAGGTAACGCTATTTGGAAAAAACAAGTACAAGAATTACTGGCACAACATACAAGAGGCAATAAACTAGTATTCCTTGGTAATAACGGATGTGTGGCTATGTTAGGCGAGTTCACAGAAAGCAAAGAAAGCGGTGCTTGGTATTCCAATACCTCTTATAAAACTTACCGTACAACATGGAAAACATCTTACTATGACTATGATTTGTATGGCTACGGTAACTATAGTTATGATAGTGCTTATGATGATGCGTCGGAACATCTTAACCAAACAACTAAGACATATGAGGAGTTCCTCAAAAAGACATACCCAGATTGTTTAAAAGGTATCGTTGATACAATTGACGATGACGGTGTAGCTCGTAAATATTACCCTGTAGAAGTATTCTTTGGTAAAATGGACGACGACGCTATTGAGGAATTTATCGACGAGTTTAATCAATTTGCCTATGATAATTACACATCTGTATATGATTATCTTATTAAAGACTACAGTATTGTATTCTGGGTGGATTATCCTAGTGCTGTGATTAATAAGCGTATTCAAAATAAAACTGTTTTTGCTGGTGACAAGGAATATAAAGGGGCGAAATAGCCCCTTTCCTCTCTGGAGGTTAGTATGACACACGAGGAATTTTTCAAAAATGGTGATAAATTTATATATGAATCTTTCTCTCTCGATAATTATTTGGTCTATGAGGTTCGTGTTGAAAATCTACAGCCAGAATCCCAATATATGCAAATATCATTTAGAAGATTTAGAGATGATTCTTTTTGTAATTCTCATTTTCTGAAAACAAGTCGAACACAAAATTATATATTTAAAATAAAGGAGGTATACTAAATGATTACGATACAAATTGATGAAAAGAAATATAATAAAATTGTCCATGATGTAGAAGATAGTTTAGACTTTACATGATATGACGACTTTGAAACATTTTCAGTGGGTTTTGAAAAACTAACAGATTTGATAGATGAGGCTATCAGAAAGGCAAGACAATGAGTGAGATATTTAAAAGTTGGAAAAAACTTCAATATTCATACCCAGACTTCATAGATATAGGGCTGTTAAACAAGGACAAGGAAAGAGATATCTATAACAAACTATTCAAAAATGGTGATATTATATTATGGGATTCAGATGTTGGTTGGAAAAGTTTTGTGATAACTGAAATAAATAATCTCGAACGAGCTATGCGTATCGAGCATTATCCATTATATCACAGACATTCTCGCGACTATTTCTTTAAAAACATAATAGATATTAAAAATATGCTTAGATTGAAAGAAAGGTATTAACATGATATCCATAGGACTTTATGATAATTCTCTTATAGAAAATAAAGAATATATGTTTATATCACAAAGCGGTAAATATTTTAAACTCAAAGTGATAGATAAAAGGCTAAGTTATAGCTATCTCAAGGTTCTGATTTTATCAGGTACGCCAAGTGTAATAGAATATACCTTTTGGAAGGAGCAAGATGATTATTATAATTTATTCAAAATAAAGGAGGCTTATAATGTATGACATAAAATTATATGACAAAAATATTCAATCAGGTGATAGGCTACTATATTATGACACAAATAATAATATAGCGAGGTGCATATTTACAGTACTAGATGTAAATATTGGTTCTTTAGTAATGGAAATTGATTCTATATGTATATATGACAATTACTACCGTAATGCATTTTGGAAATACCATCACGATTTTAAGTCACTATACGAAATAAAGAGGTTATTCAAATGAGTGGAATGAGTATACGTAGATACGACAATTATTTTAAGGAGAATGATTGCTTTATATATATGCAGTCTGCTGATAGAATTTATGTATTAAAAATAACTTATATGAATCCAGGTTCAGGCGATATAGAAATATGTAACACCCATAGAGCGGGTATGTTCTATAGCAATATATTTACCAAATACACAGCAGACATTCCTAGGGTATATAAAATTAAACAATTCTACAAATGAGGTGGTAATATGGATATGGATTTATATCATCTATTCATGGAGCATGAACATAGACATAGACAAACACTATTAGCGTTTATGGGGACGGAGGCTTGTGATGAATTTATTATTAATATTGGGAAGGGCTATTACGGGGCTTATGTTGACAGCTTTAATGATGGTACTGGGATATTGTATATTAGTGATAGTGGCTTTTCTGATGTTTATATTCAACAACTGAGTGCATGAAAATTAGAACCAGGTGATGAAAGAATTTTTTACAAAGTAAAGCGGGTGTATATATGAAATCGCCACTATTACCCCATCAAAAGGAGGGTGTAAATTTTATATTAAATAATTCGTCAGCTTTTGTCTGTGATGACATGGGAATGGGTAAAACCAGGACTGTGATAGAAGCTATGATTATTCGTAATCAATTCCCGATTTTAGTAATTTGTCCTAGCTCCCTTAAATTAAACTGGAGCAAGGAGATTGAGAGGTGGACTGGTAGAAGAATACCGATAGATAACTTGACACAAGATATTATTATTACGAACTATGAAAGAATGAATAAGTATAAATTTATTATCCAGCGTTTACCAATAAAACAATTAGTGCTTGATGAAAGTCATGCATTTAAAAATGAAACAAGTAAACGAACTCAACTAGCATTAGAATGGTCTAAGAAAATACCATATAAGATATTGATTAGTGGTACTCCGATGTTAAATAGACCTCGTGAACTTGTTACACAAATGGAAATTCTCAATAATATACACAAGGTAGGTGGTAGAGAAAAATTCCTAGATACGTATTGTAATCCTAGATATAGCCAGTATGGCGTTGATTATAGTGGCTGTTCAAATATCCAGGAACTACACGATACGATGAATAGTATCTGGCTTAGACGCACGAAAGGAGATTTAGAAAACAAATTACCAAACAAAACTATAGTACCAATACCGATTATTGAGTATAATCAACCTGCACCTAGAAGTTTTCACGATATTGAAAGATTAGATAAGGCGGTGTTATATAAAAAAATAAACTATTCTATCGATTTTATTAAACAGTTATTAGAGCGTGAAGAAAAAGTAGTTGTATTCGTACATCATAAGAGTATAGGCAAAGCATTACATATGCATTTTCCTAACGCCAGTGTAGTAGTTGGTGGTCAATCAGTAATACAAAGGCAAGTTAACATTGATAACTTCCAATTACACGACACTCAAATCATTATTTGTAGCTTACAAGCTAGTGCTGTTGGTCTAACACTTACCGCTAGTAGATGTGCGGTATTTATAGAATACCCTTGGTCGCCTGCTTTACTAGCACAGGCTCAAGACCGTATACATAGACTAGGGCAAAATGAAGACGTGTTTATATTTTATCTATATGGGAAAGGAAGTATTGATGAATATAGATTAAATACTTCTAGTTTTAAAAAAGCTGTTATTGATTATATTATAGACGAAGGAATATTATAATGGGATTTTTTTGGCAGATATTTAAGTGAAGAATTTGATAATAATTATAATGATTGTCTCAAGGATATGAAGAAAAAATTAGCCGTCAAGAAGAAAGGGACTAATAAAGTATTGTATTATATCTACGGAGAATATGTTGCAGAGGCAGTGGCAGAGCAATACTGTATGAGTCTTAAAAAGAGATATCAATTACCAAGGGACTATCTACAATGGTTAATGAGGAATAAAAAGAAATTTACTATTATTGATATAGTAGACACTAACAGCCTACTACCATACAAAACACAAGATATTAGGGTATTATGGGGACAATTACAATATATATTATTTGGTGAGGAGAGGTAAAATGGGTAAAACATTACAAGAAATAGAAGAGATAACCAATAAAGCACTAACAGAATATTTTGGTAGGAAAGAGCCTCCAGTAGTACTTGCGTATGTATGTGGTTCACGTGCGGTCAAAACTTATATAGACATTAGGCAAAGACCATATATATTAAAAATTACTGAGGACGTGTTAGCAAAAAAATGTATAGTACAAATTGCAAATATTAATGGTGAAATTATTAATAACGAATAAGGAATAAAACTATGGAAAAGACTTTTACTAAAGAAGAAATGTTTAATGTGATTATAGGTTTTTATGAAGTAATGAATTATATTTACTCAGCTCGTATGGAGTGGTATCAAGGTGTTGGAGAAATGGACAAAGCCATTTCTGACATCCGTCACTTAGTAGAGAATCACTATGACGGAGACCAGGAACAGGGTGATACCTACGCTAAGGTATTGTATGAAGTATCTAAGGAACGTAGAAGAAATAAAGATATGCAAGAATTATTCTTACCAGTATATAATGTCTATAAAGAAGATTATCCACTTATTAAGGCTATTGAAGATATGATAAAATATAAGGAAATTATGGATAACGGTAGAACGTATACACCAAAGGTGCTAGATGAAAAGTTACTATCTAAAATTTTGAAAGAGAGTGAATAATATGAACGATATTATATTCTTATTAACAAATCCTGGTGGTTCTAACACAGTTGCATTATATATTAATTGCTTAAAACAAAGCCGTCATAGGATAGACGTCGGAGAAATATTAGAATATACAGCTGAACACATGGTAGTTTTGTATTCCCCTCATGTAGGTACTAACTATAGACTTAGTATAGGGTCTAATTTTTCGCAAATGTCCAATAACCTGTATGATATTAAAGAATATTATAACGGTTCATTTACTGAACAAAAATCATTAACAATATTAAAACATATAGGAGAATAAAATGTTATATATACATCACGCAAACGGAGATACGTTTGGATTTATCATTACAGACCAAGCATTTATTAAATGTCATACTGGTAATTTAGAGATGGTAGCACCTTCATGTATAAAATATACTAACATGATTTCAGGATATAGCGAACACTATCTCAGTGGTCTTAGATTTACTACAGCGTATCTTTATCAAGTTAAAGAAGTTTACAAAGATGAAGTGATTATCAATGGTCGTGTTATAAATCTACGTGGTGATATGGAGGTTTTAATACGTCCGATTGTTGGATAATTGAATGTGATCATTTTGACATGGATGAAAAATTTGTGTTTATGCAATTTTGCGATTTGTACCAATTTAAACCGTCCAGAATAAATAGACTCACAGTAAGAACAAAATCAAAACGTATTACAACAGATAGAGATAAGACGTATAGAATTAAACGAAAATATAAGGTGATATAACATGGAAATAATTGCGTATCAAATCTTTAGTCGTGATGATTGTTACATATTAAAAACTAATCATAAGATACAAGTTAATAAATTTGGGACTAAATACTCGGTATACCTGACTAATGTAATGGTGTCCAACTATCAAGGAACGACAACGTGTTATGATGGTATCTCTGGTACGATATATACAAATCTCAAATATATGTACCAAATTAAAAAGAAGTACAGAATGATATGATAAAAGGTGCCTAAAAATGGACTACATAGTATATCACGTATTTAATCGAAATGACTGTTGGTTAATTAGAGCAAAAGACATGGTAATAGAAGGTGAGAGTGTTTTTATGAAATGGTGTGACTTATACAGGTATTCCAACTCACACACTCACCAGATTCGTAGTAAATATCTAATACATACACGTGAATATCACATATATACAATACAGGAATTATATAAGGAGTTATGTACATGAAATATAAATATATCGATACATTGCCTAGTGCATATAACTTGATTACAACAACTACACTACCATTAAAAATGCATACAGATGTTGTTGAATTTGAAGGTATATTCCTTAAACAAGAACTGGATACAGGAAAAGCATATTGGGACGGAGACCATTTAGCGTATTGTCGTAATTTATACATTGTGAGGGAACAATATGAATAAAAAAACTAATTATATATACCAATCAGGCTGTAGCTATTATGAGTTCTGCAATACCCATAGGATATTAAATGGTAAAACTCACGTTTTATTTTACGACACCACAGACGTTAAAGAACTGACAAGCTCATACACTACGCATTTAATTAATTTTCGTGCAGATAAAAATAGACTATATATTATTAAAAACCTATATATAAATAATTAAACATAAAAATTGGCGAGGTTATTATACCTCGCCTTTTTCTTTTTCTGGTAGCATATTTAGTTTATTGATTAAGTCTCTACTTAATCGGCTCGATGTATCGATAGAACGTTTTTCTTCTACCTCTTGTTTATCAACAGGTTTTAAGCCTGCTCTATCGAGCCAGTCTTTAATTGCGGATACCTTCGTTTTAGCAGGAGTATCAGGGTTTTCTATAATATCTAATAAGATATTAGCCACCTTGTCAGCTTTGTCTCTGAATTTTTTATCCATACGGTCTTTGTAGTCCGCCAATGCTTTTTGTACAGCCTTGCTATCTTCAACGTTGTATCCTTCCTTTGGATAACCTGCCACTCTTAGAGCCTCCTTTTTACTGCCTGTAAGTATCTTTGTCTGTACATAAACATGCTGTTTATGAGTTAAAGGACGAGCCTTTCTCCTCCCTGGTTTATACCTCGGCATAATCAATAGCCCTTGCTATACGCTTTAATTCCCATACACGTTCTGTAAGTTCATCAGTCGTATAAGTAGAAGCAAATACCATTCCATTATTAAGCAATAAATAGGAGCGAGCTTTACGCCCTTTGGTGGCTCGTAGAACCTTGCCTTCACGGAAGTATCGACGGAAGAGTTCTTTTGAACTAGATACATTCATAGGCATGATTGCAAAAATCTCTTTCATCGCTACCTTATATCCAAACCCAAGGTCTAGGAACATATCATTGACTAACATTCAATCCCCTACCTCTCAAATCAAAATAAGTATCCCCAATAAAAGGAGTCACTTTTCTGTTTCTCTCATTTCCTGTCATTTCAGTAATCCAGAACCCACTCAAATTTGGTCTAATACCACTAGCTTTAATATAGCTAGGATACGTTTGGAAAGAAGACTGCCGTAATTCCCAAACCTCTTTAACAATAGGTTTTTTAGAATACTTATTATGTTCAATGGCTATTTTCGGAGTAGCACTAGGTTCATGAAAATGTTCAAACCAAGTAACATCAGCATTGAAATAGTCGTAATAGTTTTTAGTACGTCTATTCTTATGGAGAATATGATGTACATAGCAGTTCTTATTTACGTTAAAATATACAAGACCAAACTCACCCTTATATAGGGTACGGTCACCTAATAAAGCACAGATCATTTGCTCTACGCTAATATATGCATCGTTATACGCTCTTGCCCCATGATTACCACCAATCACGCCGATTAATTGACCGCTCTCATATAATGGTTGAATATCTTCTACCAATGCGTAAACCTGCTCATCTCCAACTAAGGATTCCTCTAGTACGCTACCTTTTGAGTGTTTGGTCGTTGTATTAGTGCTATCTCCACCTAGAATCACTTTGCAATTTGGACCTAAGTTTAATAGGTTGCTAACCGTTTGTTTGAGATAAGCTCTATTATTTAGCCCTTCATGGACATCCGATAATACAGCTAACTGTGCATAATCAGTATTTAGACGACACGTTATAATATGAGGTTTATAACTATCCTCAAGTGATTTAATCTTCATTACCTAACCTTTCATATACTCTTCTAAATTTAAATACTGCTCATAATATAACGGTAATCCTGCTTTTATATATTTTAATATTTTCTTACGACGTTGATACAATTTACTGTCACGTGTAATACCGTATTTTTTCATCATTTCTTTTGTAGACAAACCGTATATAATTGTATCTCTCCAAATCCCCCAACTTACTGGGTCCATAGAGGATAAGTACTGTTTTAACCACATCGCAAAATGTAGCAAAACCAGCTGTTCTTCTTTTTTAATATAAATCTCTTCTGGAGATTTACCATATTTCTCAAAAAATAATTGAGAAAGTTTATCAACTTTTCTATATTCGTTTACGGAATTCGTATATTCCCATGACTTCATAGCAAAGTTGATTTCTTCTAAAGCCTTTTCACCAGAATGTTCAAATAATGTGATGGCTTCTTGTATCATTGATTCTTTCATAGGACAGTACCTCGTTCATCTGGTGCTAGTCCTTTTGGGCACTTGGGGAGGTATCTACAACTAACAATGATACCAACCCCAATATCTTTACCTGTCTTCTTTTTTCTCTCACACGATTTTAAATATCGCACGTTTCTTGAATGTTCCATTAAGTATTGTTTAATTAGGTTTTTATCTTCACCCAATACACCGATGTTGTAGAGGTCTCCTATATTACCGTAGTCAACTACGAAATAATGTACCATTAAACCTCCTGTTCTACTACATCATATAATTTTTTGAATATCTCAGGGTCACAAGGGTATTGCTCACCATTAACACCCGTAATAATCCAATCACCTGGATTAACTTTGATAACTCCGTTCAGTGTCGCAATATACTCACCGCCATGTTTAGAAATACGGGCACGTAATATATTCGGTTTATGTTGAATAAGATACCCACTATCGTGATTCTGCTCGATATTCGATTGGTAGATATTCATACCGATTTGGAAATACTTGAAGACTAATAAGTCATCAATATTTCTAGGACCTCTACCAAAAATAGAAGCTAAGTTCGCACTAATAATCCGTGGTAATTCTGCTTTGAACCTTTGCACATGAGGACCAGTAAATACCAAATAATTATTGCCTGTATATTCTACATGCGTGTATCCAACAGTGCGTAACTGTACTAGAATACCAGCTAAATGAGTGTGCTCTTGTACTGTTTCCCTTTCTAACATTTCAGTTATCTTATTTAGTGCCTCCATTTTATTCACCTGTACTGCCGAACCCACCAGTACGAGTACCACGAGGTCTATCATGGTCAGTAATCATATATGGCTGGAAGATTGCCTGTGCTATTCTATCTCCCTTTTTAACAACATAATCACTATCTGTAGTATTTTTTAATAATACTTGGATATGACCTTCATTGTCTGGGTTATTAGCATAGTCACTATCTACAATACCAACACAATTAGCTAATGTGATACCATATTTACCAGCTAAAGACGAGCGTGGATATATAGCCATAAATTCATCTGGTGGGAAGAGCCCCTTTAATCCAGTAGGGACTAGGACAGTTTCACCTGCCCCAATCACCACAGTTTCAGCTGACTCTAAATCATAGCCAGCACTTTGTTGCGTACTACGTTGTGGAATTTTAATGTCTGTCCCCTTATATAGAGATACCACATCAAAACTTCTATATGGAGTATAAGGCACTAGATAATCTTCCATACTTTACCCCCTATTTAAAATTAAACAAACCACTAGCAATACCAGAATATGTAGGCAATTTGCCATCCCATTTTTCAACTTGTTTAAGTTGTACCATTTCTTGAGTTAAGCTAGAAGCCACTTGTGCATTATAGTATGCTTCAGCATCTGCTTGGATACGTTTGGCTTGTGCATCACCCTCAGCGACTGCCACTTTTTTCTTAGCTTCAGCTTCAGCGGCAATCTTTTCATATTCTGCTTGACGTTGTTTATATTGAGCATTTGCTACCGCTTGGATAGCTTCTTTAGTCGCATTGTCTGGCTCTACTTTACCAAGTGAAGCTTGCTCGATGATAATACCATCTTGGTCGAAGAATTCGGATACTTCTTTAAGTAATTCTTGGTTAAAAGCTTCTTTCTTTTCGCCTACAATATCCATCATAGAATAATGAGAAGAAATATCATTAGCGATACGTTGGAAGTTTTGTTTCATGTAGCCGTATTCAATAATACTATCGTCTTGACCTTTAAATTTATTGTAGATATGAGGCAAAGAATCTTGATTCATATGATATGTAACTTGTGCATCCACCTTAATTGTTTTACCGTCCTTTGTACCAATAACGATACTATCGTCTACGTCTTTACGGTCTTCGTGATTACCGTCAATGTAGTATGCTAACTCTGTGCTAACAGGGTATTCTGTAACACGTTTCCACGGAGCCACTACATGCCAACCTTGGTCAAGTGTTTCTTGTTGAATACCACCGTCCATTTTGTTAAATACTACACCAGCATGACCAGCAGAAATCATATACGTAGTATTATAGATAAGGGCAAATGCTAACAGGACTAAGACACCCAGCCCAGCTAATTTCAAACCTAAAAATTTCATTTTATTTTCCTTCCTTGATACGATTAACTATATAGTCTAATATGTCGAATATCTCTTCTTGGTACACAGTTGCCAATAACAACCAAACAATAAATAGTATAAAGATAGTCCATAACATTATGGTCACCTACTTTACTTTATTGACAGCATCTGTAATCATATTGATATAATCTTGGACGTTTGTTTTAACAAACGCATTAGCACCTTGAATATTATCAACGGTGACAACATTGGCTACAGCCATAGCTATCAATGTATCTTTATCTGGGATAAAGGCTTGCAACAGGAATGACACAAATGTAATTGGAATAACTATCTTTATTAACTTTAAAGATGCTTTTTGCTTAGCTTCAGCTCGCTGGCGTTCTTCAGTACTGCAACCTTCCCAAGGCGACTCTATAAAATAGTAACCACCAATAATAAAGCAAGCGATAGTACCAAAAAATGCTATTAAACCTAGAGAGAATTTAAGTGGATTTGCGATACCAGCCAGATATATTAACCAAGGACTAATAATAGGTTCCATATTACACCTCCATTCCTAAGTATTCACGCATTATTTTATCAAGCTCCATCCAGCGTTGACGTAAAAATTCTTTTTCTGTGATTTGGTCGCTAAGTACACGCTCAACTTCTATTTCTTCATTATTCAGATACGTTTTGTATTTTTTATATAGTTCAACTACTTCAGTACTATTCCGTTTCTTACTATAATACATAAACTGAGCTCTGTCAACCTCGTCATAAAAAGGTTGCATATTAACTCTGCCCATATACTCCATTTCCAGAACTTCTTGAGGTTGTTTTACTTCAACAATTCCACTACTCGTACGCAGTTTTAGAAGTGAGATATTACCTATATCACCAAAGCAATCCACAGCCATATCAATCACGATATGGTCTCCAGTTTTATCTTTATATAGATTACCGATACAAATATTTGTATCTACAATATTGTATGTTCTCATTATTGCCAATCCCCATTAGATTCTTCTATCATTGAAGCCACACTCTCAAATAATTGTTGATAAAATTCTGCTTTTTCCCTGTCATTCTTCCATGTACCAATATTATATAGGTAACCTTCCAACAAATTATGCCATTCTTCTTCTTTAATCTTTAAGTATTTCATTGTAATTCCTTTCTTACTGGTTCTTTTTGTTTCTTTTTATGTGATGTGAAATCGCACGATAGTTCCTTACAGTTCTCGCACATACCAAGCATTTCTAGGTTACACAAACTAGGATAAAGTAAGTTCAACCTACTATAAATAGCACGAGCAATTTCTTGATGCTCTTTACTTGCTCTTTTACATAGTCTCTGTTTCAGATACTCAAGCCAACAACGTAAGTTACCACTCATATTCAATCTTACTTTTACACCTAATGGTAAAATATAAGAAGCCTGCTCGACAGGTACGCCTCTAGCCAACAAGTTGTTAAACATCACAGATATAATGCCATACGCCTGTCTCATCATTCCGTTTTCTGTGTCAAACCCGTTATAAAACCCATTGGTAATAATATTAGAACCACGTGTTGACTGAACTGTGAAACTAAAATGTCTGTGTCTGCTTAATTGTGCAAGAACCTTTTGGCTACACAATACATCCATAGAAACATGTATGTGCTCTAACAACGACCAATGACCAGACTTGCACGCATTGACTAAGGAATCAAGCGTGCATTGTTTGCCATAACACTTGCTCATCGCTCTAATGGCTACATCTGGTTTTGTGTACTCCACGAGGTGAATTGGACTGCTAGTATCGCAATCCATTATTCCTCACCACCAAGTTCTGCAACTTCATCGAAAATATCTCGGAGTTTATCCATATGGACCAATACGTCGTTTAAAGTCTCCTCAATTAATTCCCTGCTCGAATCCCCTAAATACATACTACAATCTAGGCACTCTTCTAACATAATTTTTAAGGATGCCAGTTGCCCATTGACCATTACTAATGTTAATACTTCTTCAGTTTGTGGGGTAATTACTACTTTACTCATATCAGTTTCCTTCCTCAAAAAGTCTTTTAAATTCACTATCTGAATATACATAATTCACTGGTGGCTCATCAACGTAATCGATAATCCAAAAAATACTATCAAATATGATGCTCTGTCGAGCTTTTACCTTGCGATGCGTTTCTTTTTCTATGTACATAACACTACCCAATTCTGCCACCAGATATCACATATAATGTTATGAGTATTTGCAAAATACTTAATATGCAAACACCAGAAATACACCAAAAGATTATTCTTTCAAACAAGTCCATGGGAACACCTATACTACAGTGACATCTAAATACTGCCTGCCAAACTGTATAGCTTCGTCTTCCGTGTCTACAAAAATATCAATCATATCAGTATAACCGCCACCAAAACGGTCGGCTACAACATACTGATAGCCATTAATAATAACTGTAGTACCTAATGGTAGGTCATCACTAGCGACAGCACCAACATATGGGTACTCGCCATTTGCCATAACACCACCAGAATGCGTATACGCACTCACTTCCATCATTCTAGCGTCAGCACTTTGTCCCCACAGGGACAGGACACATACTGCCATAATCATAAATAACTTCTTCATATAAAACCTCCTTTAATAAATTTAATTTTATAAGGGCGTTCATAAGGTGTTACCTTAATCTCACCATGATACACCTCATATAGGGGGATACGACTATAAATTGAAAGGAGAAAAGATTTATAGTATCGTAAGCCCCCAAGAGGTCTGGCGGTCTCAACGGGATTTGAACCCGTAGTCTTCACCTTGACAGGGTGACGAGATAACCCTTACTCCATGAGACCATGTGGAAGCGGAGATGGGACTTGAACCCACACCATACGAGCTTATGAGACTCGTGTCTCTGCCATTGGACTACTCCGCAATATTGGTAGTGGTGCTAGGGATTGAACCTAGAATAGAAGAGTCAAAGTCTTCTGTGTTACCATTACACTACACCACAATGTTGGTACCCCTAGTAGGACTCGAACCTACAGAACCTGGATTCTAAGTCCAGTATGTTTGCCAGTTTCATCATAGGGGGTATATGGCACAGGTAAGAGGAATCGAACCTCTATCTTTGGTTTTGGAGACCAACGTGTTTCCATTACACTATACCCATAACATGCCTATCCTACCAAGAAACCCGTAAGTAACCCGATAGGCGATATTAAACCGTAATTCAATATCAAGGCTCTGGAGGAAAGTGTGGGATTCGAACCCACGGAGCATTTCTGCTCGACAGTTTTCAAGACTGTTGCATTAAACCAGACTCTGCCAACTTTCCATGTTCATGAGTTAAGAAAACAAAATACATCCGTTCTTTAAATTCAGAAAAACAGTGTATATCGTTATCTTCTTAACGGCAAACTCAAAATACCGACCATTAAATGAATGGATTTAGAGTCATTTTAGATGAAGTGATTTAAGGTTGACTACACCTTATGGTGGAGACTATTGGAATTGAACCAATGCTAAACACAGGGCTTCAACCTGTTGCTCTACCTACTGAGCTAAGTCTCCATGTGGTGCCGTTGGGAGGATTCGAACCTCCGAAGCTATAAGCGACAGATTTACAGTCTGTTGTCTTTATCCATCTTGACTACAACGACATGGCTCTTGGGGAGGGACTCGAACCCCCAACATTCTGGTTAACAGCCAGATGCTCTACCATTGAACTACCCAAGAATATAACACCACTATATATGGTCGGTATCGAACCCACCGTCTCCGCCCACAAGGGCTTTGTTTTACCTGTAAACTAATATATAGCTGTTGAATGGTATATACAGCAAAACACCCATGGTATGGCAAGCCTTTAACAATAGTATATAAGTACCGAATGGTGACTCGTGGGGGAATTGAACCCACCGTTCTCGCTGTGAAAGAGCGATGTCTTAACCACTTGACTAACGAGCCATGTTGGAGGATGGTACAGGATTCGAACCTGTGGTCGCTTTTATACGACGTCTCTTTAGCAAAGAGATACAATAAGCCTCTCTGTCAACCACCCATGTAAATGGTGGGCGATGCAAGGTTTGAACTTGCGACCCCCTGCTTGTAAGGCAGGTGCTCTCCCAGCTGAGCTAATCACCCATGTAACAGCCCCTTACGGAGCTGTAAATTATTGAGAATAACTACACCAATAAAGAGAAGTATGATATTGCTATAATACCAGCCATGTTGTCAACTCTGTGCCAGATACTGGCGAAACAATGAGTTCATGGATTTTATAAGCGATTAGAGATTGAAGATTGAGAGCTTGATAGTAATGATTAATCTAGTTTAATGATTAAGTACTTAATATTAATCCTTAAAGATTAAAGATTACCTTAGACGCTTTAGTCCCAGTCTCTATAAGCGTTGTGGGCACAGCCACTCCAATTTTCATCTTTATACCCATTTCAAGTAGGTGTGTCGGTATGCTTTCATTTGTTTTAGAGTAGAAACAACCAACAAACAAATACCTCCGTATCACTCTTAGTGTTGAACGATACTATAGCAATACTAATTAATATTCAACTGTGATTTCAGTAACCTCAGTTGCATGACCTAAAATAGAGTCAATTTCAGCTAAATAATTTTCAATGTATTCCTTGAAAGACATTAAATTTTCCGCTAGTTTATTAGGGTCAAGAAGCTCGACTGAGTATTGCTCACGTAACTCTGCCTCTCTTTCTTGACGAGCCTTACCTGATGCCTGAGTTACAGCAGAGAACTCTTGATATAGTCTCTCTGTAATTTTTTCATCCATTTGACGTTCCGTTGCTTGGTACGCATTGGAGTTATCAAGGATTGCTTTTTGCATCCGTTTGACAATAGATACCAGCAAATCAGATAAATACTTTTTACGAGCGATAGCAGACGCAAAAGAGATAGATTCATATTCATCAGATTGCTTATCAATGCCGATAAATTTCTTTACTGTAATCGTATGATTTGCGTTAGCACTCATAATAGCATTAGTGATAGCTTCACGTCTCTTTAGCTTATCATTAAGAGACTGAAAACGTGCCTGAGCGTCTACCACCCAGTCCTTTTGTTTCATACCGTCAATAACTGTACGGTTAGAGGTCGCAATAGCTACAAATTTAGTAGAAGATAATTCTGCAATTTGTTTATCTAGTACTTTCTTTTGTGTTAGTGCTTTTCTAATTGTCATTGTTTCTTTGTTCATAGTATACCTCCTACTATTTAATCATAACTCGTGAGCACTAGGTCGTGGACACCCTTTAGCTCAACCTACACCCATATTATACCACATCCAGAGGTGCTTGTCAACCCCTATTTGATGAAAGTTTGATGAAGTTTTGCTTTGTGCCTCACCAACTTGACTATACCTGTATTATACCACAAATGTGATTGTTTGTCAACACCTATCTGATAGGGCAAACACCAGACGCACATTCACTTCTATCGTCTAAAATTTCAAATTCTTTACCCATATTTCTTGTACTTAATTCTAATTGGTTAAGTAATACTGGGTCAAATTCTTTCATTTTAGATTTTAGTTCTTCATATTCTTCTTTTGTACACTCCTCGTATGGCATTAGAGGATAATATGTAGAATTTAATTCTAGGAATGTAACACCTAACATACTATCCCAATGATTATATACAAAATCTTCTACTTCTTCCCACTCTTCTGGTTTAACAGTAATGGTATTAGACGTATTCATATCTGTATAATACTCTTGGAACAGAATATATTCTTTTAATTGTTCAACAGCAGGTACATCTGCTTTAGTTACAGTAGCTGGGCTATGCACTGGAAAATCAATTACAATAGTTGTAGCTGTCTCCATATCTTGACCAACTTCTGGATGGATTTGCCAGCCAAGTTCCTTAGCGGTTAAAGCTAATGGGTCATGTGCGTTTACACGAATACGTCTAATGAAATATGGGGAATGTTGCCAATGAACTCCTGGAGAAACACCATTGGCTACTAAGCTTAATGAACCCTCTGGTTTTAAAGCCGTCATCAATAATGGTACAGGAGTTTTTAACTCATCTGAAATAGTATGACCAGCGTCGTGAACAATAGCACGCAACCATTTAAGAATGCCAACCTTGCCACCAGCACGCCTTAAAACTCCGTTACTCATCTTAGCAATAAAGTCTTGCCAACCAGTCATAGAACAACCAGTTAATCTGTCTCTATGATGTACTTCGTTCCACCCGTCTAGTTCTAAATCTACACATGTCATACGATAACCAGCACGAGTAGATAATATAAAGGCTAATTCAAGCCCATCCCAGTCTACAGAACCGTCATCATTTACAAACGCTACCATATTAACTGTTGTCAAATTACACACAGCATTAGGTGGTAATATAATTTCACAGCAAGGATTTACGCCTGCAAAGTCTGGACGTCTGCGTTTTGCTTCTGCTACATTAATAATACCAGGTTCACCAGACTTACGGATAGAGTCAAATAGTTCATGAATTTTTTCACGACTAGGTTTTACCTCTTGATAGATACTATTATTACTCATATATCTATGTTCCATGCCAGGCTGGATATTATCCTTAGCATGTACACATTCTTTGTCATGAGGGTCTATAATAGCAATTTCCGCCGTACGTCGCACGCCACCAACAACTACATTTTGTCCAATTAAATTGCAGATGTCTAAGCAGTGAATAGGACGTAGTTTACCACCATCAGGTTTAGAAGAGAATTTTCCATCTTGAATTACATGGTGGATTTTTGTGAACATATCCATAATAGACTCATAGCCACTTGCTGTGCCACCAAAATTAGATAAGGTAGAACCTTTAACACGAATTTCAGTATAATCAATTAGAATATGATTACATGCTGTATCAGAAGCCATGAAGTTTAGATATGCACGCAAAGCATCTACCCAACCTTCTTTACTATCACCAATTCTAATAATGAATATATCATCTTCTTGCTCTGTGATGGTTTGCTCTCTACCACGTTGCTTAGTGGAATGTGTGTTGTATTGAGAATGTAGGATTACATCATCTCTAAATGTTGGTAATTTAAAAACATCACCTGGTAGTATGCGGACACCTACGCCAGTACCGACCATTAGTAAATAGAATAAATCACAAATAGATTTAATACTATCAATGACTACAAACGAGCAATTAAAGTTTGCTAATTTAGTTTTCTTACTCGCTTCGCTACCGCCAATCCACAATGAACGACCACTTATAAATTGTTTGAGATTAAACATATTTGTGAATAATCTCTGTGCTTCATACACAGATGTATTAGCTAACGAGCAGTTATATTCTACTGCACGCACACAAGTTTCTTGCCACGTTTCACGTCTACCCTCATCTGGTAACCAACGTGAATACGTACGGTAGTAAACGAGCTTGGCTAGATTCCCCATATGCTTTGGGAAATCTGGAAATGTCGAAATAAATTCTTCGCTTAATAGACTCATGCTTTCTTATACCTTTCTACCAATTCACACTCACTTTGCCTCCAAAAATGGCTCTTAGGACCTAAGATAGAATAAGAGTATTCATCACTCTTAGGGTCGTATTGTATAGATTGGATTACAATAATGCCTTTTGGAGTTTTTACTTTATCATACCTTTTAAACTTTTGGGAACTCATCGTCATTTTCTCCAAAGTCGTCGTTTAATAAATCTCGTAAGCACTTCATAATGCTAACAAAGGAACAGCCATATACTAATGGAATAAACCACTCCGCTAAGCTATGGTTAGATGTAAAGTATAAATATGGTACAAGTACAGCCCACATCAATATTAAGGCGATGCATACAGCTCTCATTACAGAGTTGCCTAACAAATACAAGAACCCAAATATTTTATCCTTCATAATCTGTCTCCTATCTGATATTTAAATACTATTTTATTATCCATAATGATGATGAAAGCCATATAGGGTTCCGAGACAATTACATCTATTGGAGTCCTATACATCTCAAAAATCTCTTCACCAGTATTATACGCTAATTCTGTTAATTTGTCAAACATGTCCAACAAGCTTATCAACTCCTACTGGCTGACGCATAGCTCTACAAGCATTTTCAAATATCAATTTTGAGTCAAAGTATATGCGAGACAAGTGCTTAGATATGGCATCAATATAACGCTGAGAACGCTGTATTGAAGATACGTGTTCCCAGGCTTCCAATACCTCAATCGACTTTGTAGCCAACCTATCTCCCTCATTTACCTTAGTTGACAATGAGCTACTAACTGTAGCATGAGTAGCTTTCGCACTACGCTCAGCATCGCTTAATTCTTTGCCTAAATCCGCTGACAAGAACTCAAAGCTAGATTGCAGTGCAGAAGCCTCTTTCATAATGCCGAATGCGGAGCTTGCATCAGTATCTTCTAAATCATCATACCAGAGTTTTAGCTTATCGTAACTTGCCTTTAATTCTGATAGATTTTTCATTTATTATTCCTTTGCTCTTTTATTGGCAGAAATATCAACTGCCACCTGCTCGATAAATGCTTGTGCTTTTTCTTCAGTGTCGAATTCTTTAATTTTAACACTCACGCCGTTTGCAATAGAACCCAATACCATATAACTTGTAATTTTATTTAAATCTGTTTTGTCCTTTTTAGGTTTTACAAACAAAGAGCAAGCATTAATTAATTTTTTACTATCGTCTGATAAAATATACATTGAACAATTCTCCTTAATTATACTATTAACTTAAAAGTTTTTTATCTTCCTTGAAATTACCATTAGCCATTTCAATCAAAGCGTTACCAAGAGTTTTCATAACAGCTGGCTTAATAAAGTCTACTTCAAGACCACTAATAATAGCTTCATTCATTGCGAGTAATAGTGAAATTACTTCAATAATAGTAGCTTCTTGTACTTGGACATCAGAGTCCACTTTAGCCTTGTTGTCTTCGATAGTTGCCTTTAAAGATACGCTAAGACCTTTTTCTTTGTCTAATAATTTTTTCATATGTTTCCTCCTTTAGGTAAAATAACCTATCACAATATGGTCTTGATATTACCACAATGTCGCTATTATCTTGGTTAAAATAAGTGTGAACTATTTTAAACCCTTTATCAGGTATCGTGTTGGCTATGTCTAATTTAACACCATTTATTAGTGCATGGAACAAATCCTGCCTTAGTAAGTAAGCAAAACCATCAATGTGGACGATACCGTCCTCAGCTTTCTTGTACCACGCATCCGAGTTTACATTGCGTTTTGACTCAACTGTAAATGTGTTACCATTAATTTCTACCTTGATGTCTCCACGCATTTTTTCAACCATTTCATCATTAGCTAAAGCCTTAATTATATTAGCTGATTTTAATGCACCTGACATCGGTACTAAGTTAGATGTTAATCCAATCTTATCAAACCAAGCAACCAGTTCTCTTTCGGCATTTCTTCCGTTACGCCTGTTGCTTTTCCCACGTTTACTAGCAGAAGATTGTTTTTTAACCTTCTTTTCTAGCTTACGTGCGATTTTATTTTCCTCTTGTCTTGGTGATAATATAGATTTATTTTTTGGTCTATATAACCCATAATCGTCGCATATCCAACACTGGTCTTTAGTTGTTAAACAGTTTTTAGATACTTTGCAACTCTTCATCTTCACCACTTAAAATTGCTAAACCCAACAAACAATAAACTACAATATCATACAAACGCTCTTTCGCATCTGGTAGCAATGTACCATGCTGTAACAAAGCTAAATCGTGTTTATCTTTAAATTGCATACAAGCCTTAAATGCGCCGTCTTGTGTCAATTCACCAAACTGTCGTTTAGCACTTTCTTTAAAAGCTGACAACACATCGTTACCACTGGCATATTGTTTATTTTTCATTAGGAATAATTGGCCAATGAGTGTCAGATGGTTAGCCGACAATACGTCAAACTTATCTAAATTAATCGTTTTCATTTTTCTTTCCTTTATCACAAAACTTAGCTACATTACAGTAGCGTTCACATTTCATACCACCCCAACATTCGGAATTCCTACATGGAGGGGGTAACGTACCTGTTTCTAAAGCCTTTGTTAGATCATTGGCTTTCTTTTTCATGTACCTTTCAATCCACTTATCACTTATCTTATTAATAGGAACTAAATAACCAGGGCTAGTGATACCTCGTTGTGTTGCAATATATGTATTACCATCGCGCACGATTACCTCACATACCAGATTATTTACTGGTTTCTTTAATTCTTTTTCTATCTTCATCCGATAATCATTAAGTTGGATTGCTAGGTCTAACCTATGTTTAGCTCCGTCAGTACGAATTTCATTCCGAAATTTCGGCTGACCTTTCTTAGCTCCAGTCTTATACACCTCTCCTGTTGGAACACGCTTTGTATATAAGCCTAAAACCTTAGCTACTTTCCAAGAGCCATACGTCTTATTATCATATAATGTCCCACCGTTCTCAGATGAGTAATAGTCAAACGCACCAGTAGAAGTACCATCATCAATTCTTACTTCTGAAATACCGTCTTCATCTGTGTATTTTTCTAAATAATCATGTACCTTGGTTCCATGTAACATAAAGAGTGAATCCATCGGATTTATTGCATAATCCTGTGTAATTTTCAAATAATTTTCCCTGGTACCAGCTAATAGCTGAGTAGTACTAGGAGTACCAGTCCACTCTCTCTGGTCTGCTATAGCAATAAGAGTACGTTTAGAAAGGCACCTACCAGCTGGGCAATATAATTCTCCAGTATTTGGATTGATTTGCCCTTCTAATCTACAAGCTGTAAGACATTCATCTATACCGACCTCGTGTCCGTCTGGGCAAATATACTTTGTATATGGCACCTATTCCTCCTCCTCTGTAAGTAGACGCAAACAATCCTCGGTATTATACTTGACATCATCTCTCATAACTTCGTATAAAATACTATCTTCTGTTGTTTCAATACGCATATAATCAAGCATATTCTTACAGATAATCATAAACATCGGGTCGCTTCTATTCCCGTCATACCAAATATTATGTAGTTCATGTACTTTCATTTATGAGTCATCTCCGTATAGATAAATACATTCTATATTACTATTATTACTACCATAATCCGATATTTTCCCCATATACACGTCTGATATATTACTGTCAAGCTGTATATCACCATCATAATATTCAAACTTAACTAATGTATTGGGGCTATAGTCTGATAACAAGTCTACTAATTGTCGTACAGTCATAACTATTTTCCCAATTCCTTATCATTGTCAGCTAATAACAATATACATGTTTTACCGATATCTGACTTTCTATATTCGGTACGGGGTTTATCTGGAATAATATCAGTTATATTACCTTGACAATAATCCCAAGAGTAACTCGCACCTACCTGAACAACGGTGTTTTTAGGGTATTCTTGTAATTTTTCTATTAATTGTTTTACTGTCATGATATAGTTTCTCCTCTTTTTAAATTTCTGTTTCTAAATATACGCATTTTTCGTTATGTGAGATTCCATGCATATCAATAAGATAATCTTCATATATAGCCTCAATATCACGACTATGATTATCCCAATTATCGTTGATATCTAGTATGACTTTTTGGTGTTTGTCATATTTTTGTAGTTTTTCTATTAATTCGCCTACTGTCATATCATCACCTCTTACCCATATTATACCATAAATGATACACTTTGTCAAGCGATTTCTTCTAATCTTGATGTATTAGAATTATATTTTAACTCCATACGCATTGGTCCGTATATACCATCACGTGCTTTCTCCACCTTCATGCGAGTAATGTTTTTTAATTCTTCCTGCTTTTGTAATGAAAGACCTGGTTCTTTCTCGGGTCTCCATAGCATAATAATAACATCGCCACTAGCTTCAATATCGCCAGTCATACGAAGTAAATCCATAGTAGGCTCATTATATGTATTAGCTCCACGGTTTAATTGGCTGAGCATTACAAAGATAATATTTAATTCCTTTGCTATGCCTTTCATTTTTAAAGCCTGTTCCGAAGCCCCTTCATATGTGTTAGCACCTTTGAGATACGTGAAATAGTCTACAGCCACAATATCAACTGGTCCACCTAAAGTATTTTTACGGTTACAAGCTATGATACGAGCCTTTATATCATCGATTGATAGACCATTATCATCATAGATAATTAATCGTTCAGCTAATTTAGCTTCAACCTGAGCTATACGTTCATCCCCATTTAGAACCAAGTCTCTTACATCACGTAAAGGGATTTGGAGAATCTTAGCAATAATACGTTCCATAACCTTACCCTTAGACATTTCTAAGGAAAAGAATATAGTTCTAGCCTTATTAGCAACAACTTGTCGCAAGATATACTCAATAAGCCAATCAGTTTTACCAGATGATGAATATGCCCCTACAATCATCACATGAGATTTGACCATACCACCGATACAATTATCTAAGCACTTAAAATGTGTCTTATATTCTCCTCGAAGATATAAGTTTTTTAAATCATCAATAGATTCTTGTGTTGTCGCCGCGTTTTGGACGAGTTCGTCTGTATCTTCTTGATAGTTTTCAAAGAAATCCTTTAACTCCGAGAACTCTCTTTTCCAACGTTCACATAGCTTTTTAATTATATCCGCCTTAAATAGTGGATTGCTTACAGTTTTTAAAAAGTTATGAGCTACATCGTATTCCTCCTCTGGAGATTTACAACTATCTAACATAAACCACAATACATATTTATCAATATGTGTTTTTGGTAAAGAATCAATATCAACTCCAGCCAACAATGCATCATTTAAATCCTTAATACCATCTGGCAGTTCTAGTATTCTAACTGTTGCACGTGGTAAAATTTCTTTGAAATAGTCACGCACACGTGGGACACGTTTAATACCTTCCACATCATTATCTGGGCAATATATAATAGTAGGAATTTTTCGTAAAGTCCGCTGTAGTGTACGTAATTGGTCCCTATGTACTTCATTACCACAATACGCAACTGTAGACAAACCCATTTGATGTCCACTAATAGCGTCCATATATCCTTCGACCATATATAGGGTATCTTTTTTCTTTTGCTTGATAACCTTATCTAAGTTATATAACAAGGCGGATTTATCATACATTATATTGTTGCGTGTGTTAATGTATTTAGGACTACGGTCAAATTGCCGTTTAGCTATAGCAACTGGCTGACCATATTCGTTGTAAATAGGAATTACAAGACAATCAGAGTCAAATCCTAATTTAAAGTCACCAATAGTTTCATCTGTAAAACCACGTTTCTTTAGGTACTCATGTATTTTAGGCAATTGCTTTACCGAGCGTTCAATAATGCGTTTACAATCTTCTTCTACCTTAACTGATTTATTCCAGTTTTCATCAGAGTCTAAGTTAATATTACACTCTTGTGCTAATTTCTTTATAGCTACTGTGCGAGATACATCCTCATAGTCACTGACGAACTGTATAATATCTCCTCCGCTTTCACAAGCGAAACAAAAATAACTATTAGTTTGTGGATAAACTACTAAAGGAGTGCCCTCATCACTCCCGTGAATTGGGCATCTTCCTTCAAATAGCGAGCCTTTATGTCTTAATTCTGTTGTTCTACCGATATATTCTACTATGTCTACTTTTGTTTTTAATAGGTTTTCTACACTCAATCTTCTTTTACTCCTAACAGCTCTTCAATTTCAACACATAAATCCTTAATGATTGCAATATAAACCCCTTGTCCAAGTTCGTTTTGCTTCTTAGACAGTGTAGCATAATCAATAATAGATGTCAAGCGTTGTAAAATTTCTTGTTTGTTATTCATAAATATCAACTCCTATAGATTCATTAAACTATCAAATGAATAAGGGTTGACTGCCTCATGTTTCTTTACTTTTTCCTCCTTAACTTCTTTCCATCTTAATTCTGTTTGATACGCCCTAGCCCTATCTATAATTGTCCATGGAGGAACAATATCTCGATTAGGCATTTCTAAAAGAAAGTCATATACTATATTCACAATGTCAGGGTCTTGTTTAAAAAAGTATCCTCGTATTCTCCAATAATCTTGGCTTGGTTTACCTCGTGTGAAAGCAGGCTTATCTGAACATTTCTTTAGATACAATGTAACAACCTTTTGCAGTTTACCAGCATATGTCAATATATCACTCTCCTTTATGGCACATATTTTATATCTTTATTAATATTGAGTAGTCTATAATTTAACCTTATCAGTTGTACCCATATATAAATAACCCTTTGATGTTTGCAATTTAGCAAATGGTACTTTATCATCAGGTGTATTTATTTTAGATGTCATAACAATATAGCCATGTTCAATCAAGCTTCTTAAATGGCTAATAATAGCACTTTTTCTTATAATACCTAGAGCTAGTAATTCTTTATGGGATATAGGGGTTACTAGAACCCCTTTTACCATAATCCCTTTTCTAGATTTTTCATGAATATATCCGTGAAAAATAGCAGATACAGCACCTAGCTCTTTAGCTACTTCCATTGAGATTACCATGGAGCATCCTCAGAACCAGAGCCACCATGTTTTTCTACCCATCGCTTAGCCGCTTCTTTAATGTCTGGTTTTTGAGCATTATTAGATAGCCATTGGATATAATCTAATGGGATATCGCTAAAACGTTTGCCATTATGTTTACCAAACGTAATTAATGGGTTATCATCTGAGCCACCATATTCGTCGTCAGCATCAGTGTCAAACCCAGTAACTGGAATATCCCCACTGTCATGAGCTGGTTGTGTAGGATATTTTACATTAGATGGCGTATTTGGATAGGTAAAACCATCTGGCAATGCCCAGTCTGGTAATCTAGGGGCTGACTTGATGCGGCCGTAGTCGTCTGTTTCAGCCCAAGTATCACCAATACCGTATAGGTATCGACCAATACCAAATTGGACTGCCGCTCGTTTCATGGCACCAGAAGCACCACCCTTAATAGCCTCAAAATCTGTTAGATTTGCTACATCAGCACGCTGTACAAATTGCACATTACCATCTTCGTCTTCAATACGGAGAATTAGAGTGCACTTAAAGCCTTTAAGGTCTGTGGTATTCCCTTGTTTATCGAGTTTAGATGTAACGCCCATATCAATAGGCTCTAAACCCATATCCCAATTTGCAGGACCTACAGCTTCGTCCAGTCTTTCCATAACTGCACGAGCAGTAACGTAAGCTAGTGCTTGCGTTTTACCATTTTTAACAAAGCGTTGAGGTCTCCACTCAATATCATCTGGGTGGAATGGAGCTTTCAATACTTCGAAAACTTCTTTGATTTTTTCTTGATTCATAGTGTCTCCTTGTAAACTAAAATATAAATAAAGGTTATCTACTTCCTTTACCTGTATTATACCACAAAACAGATTATTTGTCAAATGTTTTTTTAGCGACAATGAAATCTTGTATTACTGTATTATCCATTCTCATGATATACACTTGACCTTTATTGAGTAGTTCAAATTTTGGCTCAAACATTACAGCCTTAATAGCACCTTTACTAGGTGTATATATTTCTATAAAGCCCATAGGTTTACCTTTTTTTGTTCTATGTGCCTTGGTTTTAGTAACCAATGCTATAACATTTGTACTTCCATCTACTATGCTCGTATCGTATTCTTTAAATATATCAGTGAATGTGTAACGTAAAACATCATATTCCATCTCTCCATATGACTGTTCCTGTTCGCCAGAGTATTTAAACTCGCCTTTTGATTTACGCTTATCCTTTAACCAATCGACATATTCTAATAATTCCCACCTAGTTTTATCTGTATAATCATCACAAGCACCTGACTTGATAATGTTTTTAAGCATCGTTTTATTTAAGTGTAAATTATTTTCTAAGAATTGTAAAGCATTATTGGACGGTTCTATTTCAATGCGACCAACACCAGCAATGGTATTAAAACCCATAACAACAGTTCTGCCATTAGTGGTACATTGCATACTTCCTCTTAATAAATCTGGCTTTGAAACATTCACGTTAATTCTTTTACAGTGTTCTATAAAGAACACCAACTTATCACGAGATTGAGTATCTCTTGAAGCCATTTCTATCAATGATGCCATATACTCCGGTGTATAATGAGCTTTTAAATACGCCGTATACCACGCAAGAAGCCCATACGCCGCAGAATGACCTTTGTTAAATCCATAATTAGCAAAAGTGATAATCTCGTCGCATATCTCTTGCATAATTTCTTTAGGAATTCCATTTTCTAAACCCTTCTTCGCCATCTCATCTATAGCTGGTTGCATTTCATCAACAATTTTTCTACCAATAATACGTCTAAGATTATCGGCTTCACCATATGTATACCCACACAACTCACGAGCAATCTGTAGAATTTGTTCTTGGTATAAAATAATACCCTCTGTATCCTTCAGAATTGGTTCTAGCTTAGGGTGTAGATATGTAACTGGCTCTATGCCCTGCCTACGTCGCTCAAATACCTCTACCATACCAGAATCTAGTGGTCCTGGTCTATGTAAAGCAACTGTATCGATAAGGTCTTCTACTTTAGAAGTATTAATAGCCTTAATAATATCGGTCATACCTTTAGATTCTATTTGGAAACACCCTTCTGTAAAGCCAGCTCTTAACATACGTGATGTATAGTCATCTTGATATGGAATATCTCTAATAGATAAGTTATCTTTACCTACTTGTTTAATAGTCCAATCTATAATATCTAAGTTCTTTAATCCCAGAATATCAAGCTTCATAATTCCCTGTTTTTCTAATAAGTGGAAGTCTTGTGCCGCTGAGAATGAGTCTTTACTCTTTTCAATAGCACACCAATTTGAGACATCTTTAGGGAACACGACAACGGCGGATGCGTGAACGCTATATTTTTCAATATGCCCATCGAATTTTTTAGCCAATTCTCTAAGCTTATCGTCTTTTACTTCATCTAACGTTTGTATCTTAGTTGAAATTTCATCTATAGCAGATGGTTCATACCCCAATGCTTTACCAGCCCTTTGAACAGATGATTTAGGTTGCATGTAGCTAATAGTTCTAATCTGATGAACAGTACCATATTTTTGTCTAATGTATTCAATAACCTCGCCTCGTCTATCTGAAGAGACGTCGCAGTCGATCCTTAATACCTTATGTTACCATAAGGAGTAGACTATCTCTTAACCATATCATAAATGACTTAGGTCCCTCGCACTTCGAATGGAGCAATACCCACCCTACGCCCCTTTGGGCTAGTCGTTACACTTTAATTCACAGCCACTATTTTAACATTTTTAACTTTTCTATATTTTGCTAAAGAAGATTTAGATAAACCAAATTCTTCTGCACAAAATCTAGCCGCTTCTAAAACAGAGTTAAATAACCCAATAAATTTATTGTCCTTATATACATAACATACCCTATGGTTCCTAGTCGGTCCCATCGTGTTATAAGACTTATATAAATTACCTTTTCTGGTTATCCATCTTAGATTACTAACATTGTTATTAAGTATGTCGTTATCAATATGGTCAACTTCAGGTAAATTATCTGGATTATCAATGTAAGTTAAAGCAACTAAACGATGAACTAGATGATGTTTCCTTACGCCGTTCTTAGTTAATTTTACTTGCAAATAATTTGAAGTTTTACCTGCAAATGTAGATAAAAACTTATTTGACTTATAACTCCATACGTCACCGTTTGTTGTGATAGCATACAGCCCTTCATATCCTTTTACATTTTTCATGTAAACCTCCAATCCGTGACTGTGAATTCTTAGCACGGTGTTGTCCTATAAGGAGTTTCACCGTTAGCACCTTTCGGCACACCCTTTTTGCTATAAGGTTCACGAGGCTTAACACTATATATTTCTATATAGCTCGACATTTTATTGTTTATCTGGCAATGTGACACGTTCTGGATTGGCAAATCGTTCAAATACAAGGTTAAATCTAATAGGGTCTACTTCTGTAATACCCATAAGGTATGCTACTAGAGAGCCACCTACTGACCCACGACCAGGACCAATTGGGATACTGTTATTTCTACAGAATTCTAACATATCATAAATAATGCACATATAATTTGTGTAATGGCATTTATCTAATACTTCGAATTCGTGCATAGCCTGTTCTTTATATTGCCTCCAATTAGGCTTGTTTTGTATACCTAATCTCTTCCAACCTTCGTTACATTTATCCTTTATAAATCTAAGAGGGTCTGGTGTGTCAAATTTAGGGAAGTTTTCTCCACCCATAGGAATTTCAACATTACATTTACCTATAATGTCAGATACATTTTGGAAGTATTCATCTGTATTGAATTTAAAGAACTCAGCCATTTCTGACTTACTCATCATATGGTAATCACCACTACCATAGTATTCGCTATCTTCCGCTAAACTTAACCATAATCTATGAGTACTTGCATCTTCTGGCATTACATAGTGGCTATCGCCAGTGATAATTACAGGAATATTGTATTTCTCACTTAGGTCAAATACCATATTATTGTATTCATATTGTTCCTTAAACTTGTGTGGTTGGACCTCTAAGTAGAAATCATCACCAAATATTTTATGCAGGTCATAAATCATATTGTCTGGTCTTTCAGAACTTAAAACACCAGCAATACAAGCTGTACTACAAATAATACCTTCTTTGCATTCGTTAAGGATTTCAAAACCTAATCGTGGTTTTCGATAGAAATGTTCAGAAGCATATGTAGCTATTTTCATAAGGTTGCGGTAACCAGTTAAATCCTTACATAGAAGAAGTATGTGATATGTTTCTCCTCCTTGTACATCTGGTTCTAAACTTAAATATCCCTCATAACCTAGTATTGGTTTAATGCCTGCATTATTGCATTTTAGATAGAATTCCATTAGTCCAGTGGTTGTCCCATGCTCTGTCATAGCTAATGCTGTATAACCCAACTCTTTTGCTCTTTTTATCTTATCATCTATAGTGGCGAACCCATCAAATATTGAGTAGTCGCTATGGCTATGTAAATCACAGAAATTCATAACATACTCCTATTTTACATATAATATCTATATCTATATTTATCTGGTTTATTCGAATTTTTTAAATCAGGTATACACGTCAACATATAAACAAATACTATACCTATACCAAAAAATACACCTGGACATCCAATTCTTATCCCGTTAATATAATTTACTATAAAAGTAGACTCTACAATAAATAATATTCCCAGTACTGCGAAAAATGCTATTTTAAATATCATGGTTTTACTCCTTTTTATTCTCCTTAAACATGTCTTCTTCATATTCCCATTCGAATGATTTGATAATATTAGTATCAATGCTAGTTCCGCATGTCCAAATAGTTTTCTTTGCGTTAATGCAGGCTATCACATATTTAACTTCAGATGTAATATCAGCCATACTTTTTAATTGGGAATGTAAAATTGCTGTTTTATTGCTTTTTAAATTGAATTTTAAAGTTAGATTATACATCTTTCACCTCCTGATAACTGTATTATACCACATTTGCTTTTATATGTCAAGTTCTTTTGCTCACTTCGTTCACATAATTACTTTGTCTAAAGACTTCGTAATTAATATTTGTTCTTATTTAATACTAATGATATAATTTAGGTAAAAGTAGATTATCTAAATTAGTGATACGTAGCAAACTTGTTTGCGAGGATTACGTTCACCAAACACTTATTGACGTATTTGGTTCACTTATTATCAACTAATGTTGATAATCTAATTTTTAACTTATAAAGAAATACTTCGAGTAGAGCTTTAGCTCGTAACGAGAATACGAACAAACTTTGTTTGTGAGTAGTTGTTATTGTTCATTCACTTCGTTCATGAAACACTTCGTGTATTTTTTTATTTACTTTATATAATATCTTTTAATCTCTGTCTGGGTGCACTGCCCCCATGTTCGGGGGCTTGGTGTTTGTGCACCTTACGATGATTCTCGCTTCAAGCGAACCAGCCTCGGTCTGTCTTTATCTGGTGCCTTATCACATAGGCTCTCATCGTTGCCACGCCAGGACGGGGAACTAAGGAATCGAGGTAGCTGTACCGCCGAGCCTATAACGCCTATCACCACGCTCGCTAAACGGGTGCTGTTATTTCTTTTACATCGGTTTTACCAGGACCTCGATGTTTGCATAATTGTATGCCACCATATGCTACGCTTGATTAGTGCGTTTTCTTTACTCTTACCTATCATACGTTTACTTCGTAGTGCCTTGGTTTGCCGTTCGGAAGTAACGCTATGCCGTATTCCAAGATAGGTTCGAGGTTCACTTATTTATTGCTTGTGAACAAAGCATTTTAATATACGAGAAGACTTGCACGGCTTGAATATACCCTTTTTAATGCAAAATACTTCTTTATTATTTTTTGTTAATTCTCCAAACTTACATACTGAGCATACCTCAATTTTTTCAGTTTGTCTAGTATGAGTTACTAAATGAACTCCAGTGTTTTTGTTGATTTTGTATTTTCTTCTTGACATTTTGTCACCTCATTTCACTTTTCCTTGTCTGTATTATACCATAACGAAAATGGTTTGTCAAGTGAAAATTTGATGAAATTTCGATGAAGTTTTCTAATATTGTATATTCATATTATACCATAAAATTTTTCGGTTGTCAAATACTTTTTTGTGAAGATTTGATGAAGTTTTAAAATGGGCATAAAAAAAAGAGGGGACATATCGTCCCCATTAATTTGTGTACATCTTTACAAGGTTATAGCGTGCATAGTAGAAAGGTTCTTTGTCTACAAAGTCATATTTTGCCCCATATACAAATTTACCATTTTCCTTTTCTACACCTACTTGATGATGAAATTTGCCTGCACGGAATTCTTCTTGAGCATATACATTTAATTCATGGCGGTCTGGAACCTTTACATCAAATGTAACTTCTGATTTTTGGTCTACCACAACCTTACCATCTTCAAATTTTTTTGTTTCTGTTTGCTTCAAGTCAAATTGTTGTTTTTTACCATTAACTTTAACTGTGACTTTAGGCTGCTCTATATTTGCCTCGACATCAGTATCTTCTTTAATCCCATTAATAAATTCTTTTTTTACATATCCAACTGTTGTCTTGGTGTTTTGAGTACCCATAAAATTCGTTATTTTGCCCATAGGAGGCGTTTTAATATGTTCCTCGATAGTTTCCCTATGGAATAATTTATAACCACCATACAGGGCAAATATCGCAATTAAAAGAATAAATACAAAACCGATTAGTCTTATATTAGTCTTTACATAATTCTGGGTGATGTTGGAAATAAATTGCTTTACCACGTAGAATGTCACCTCCGTCTCCAGCTTCTTGCGGAATAGCTAGTAAGTCCCAACGCATATCTGGGTCATTATCATGGATGCCGTATCCATCGATATCAGCCCATTCTGCATGAGTCTTTACACGGTCATAATTAATATCCCAACCTTTGGCTTTACAAATAGCGTTTACAACCATCGCCATTTTATCAACTTGAGCATCTGTTGGAGGTGCCGAACCCCATTGGATAGTACCATCAGCCCAAATGCTACCGTCACCCATACAAGATAAAGAAATACCAATATTACCAGTATTCCTGTGCCAAGTGTGGCTACAAGTAACATCAAGATTATCATAGTCTGAATAGATTGTTCCATCTCCAAGGATGTTAATATGATAATGTTCAGAGGTATTATCATACCAATTTGCTCCCCAATGGAGCGTAATGCTTTGTGCATTACATTTACTTGCCATATATTCAATATCATTAAGTGAATAAATCATTTAACCTCCTATAAAATAAGAAGGGACCTCTTAATCGAGGTCCTCTTCAAACTCGCTCATATTATCAAACTTATCAGCGTTTTTAATTCTATCTGCTTTCGAACTATATCTTTTTGCCTTTTCAATAGATGAAGAACCTATGTTTTTCTTGGCGTCTGCGATATTTTTCTTAGTAATATTATTTGCTTTTAGGTCTTCTACAGATACAGAACTAGGGTCATTAATATATTGGTATATTAATGCTTTTTTGCGGTTTTTAGATTCTTGTGAATTGATATAGTTAATTTGGCTAACATCAGCATCAACCGCATCAAGTATAGGTCTGAAACCAATACCTTTAAGAATACGTTCTTTATCACTATATTCTCTACCTTGTACACCTTTTTTCCAGTCTTGCTTGTGACCAGTAATTGCCTGATAGTAGTTAGCAAAGGCAGGTGATAAATCATGTCCCATAGACAATAGCATACCATTCGAAGAATTATCATTCTTAAATGATTCTATTAAGTTAGCTAATGTACCAAATGTAGGACCAGCTAAACTATCTGTAGGAATTAAGTCACCAATACCAATATTACGGCTAAAGTCAACGCCAAGTGTGGGTGCTGGAGAACCATACATAACTAATAATGCTAGTTTTTTCTTGGTGTCGTCTCCATCTGCCCATTCCATTAATGATTCTTTGATTCTGTGAGAAATAGATTTATTACTAATCCATTCTGCTACAGTATCTGCGGCTGTCATACCAGGTACGCCCATAAGACCAGCCATTGCGATATAAGAACCAAAGAAACGAGCAATTTCTTTCTTGTTTCCACCTTTAATAACACTTGTCATAAATTCAAGTTCTTTAACTGGATATTTCTTAAATTGCAACACTAATTTACCAAGAGTACCAAACTTCGTAAATAATTGAGATGCATCTCTATCATTGTAGTTAAAGTTAGTTTCTCTTACAAAATCAGATGCAATATGTTCTGCTTCTGTTTGTGATTTACCATCACTAATAGCTTTTCTATAAGCAATAAGAGCGGCTACACGACGTGTATACTTGTCAGTTCTATTGAACATATCCATAGACTTTTCAAATGCTTTACCTAATTTAACCTTACCAACTTTAAGGTTATATAGACTTTTTCTATTTTTCAAAGACTGTGTTTCTAACGCAGTATCTTCTAGATTAAGACCTATACGGTTGAACATTTTTTGTTCAGAGAATGTGATATGAGCTCCAACTTTACCATGAGTAGTAGCATCACGCAATGCTTTTTGGAAGTCTTTACCATAACCAGCTTTTGTGCCAATATTTAGTAAAGCACCTAACTGAGCAATAGCGGCAGTAGGTCTAAATAAACCTAGTTTTGCTATTGATACAGCTTCCATACTACGGTTCATTAGGTCTGTAGCAAAAGTATCTCCGTATTGTTGTTTAATCCAACCATCACCAACAAGTTCGTTGAATGTTCTATTGATAGCTTTGTCAAATGTATTAGGAACACCTACTACACTAGATATAAACTTATGCAATACGTCTTCTACATCACGTCTAGCACCTTCACCACCAATACCAAATTGGGATGCATAATCTGTCCCTATTTTATCTCGGTAAAGTGCGGTTGCTTTATGATAAAACTCTTGAGCTGGTATAAAGTTTGCTTTATATCTTAAATAGTTTTCCATATTTTCAAATGTATTAGGGTTGGCACCTTTAGCATTCATTCTTGTATTGTTATATTTATCTTTCTTTTGATTACCGTATCCAATTAACAGATGGGCAATCATGTCTTGTCTAGTAATTACATTACGTCTACGGAATAACTCATCAAGATTAGCAAATTTTAGTTCATCTTTTAGGGCTTTTGGATTAATATCTAAATCTTTTTGTTTATCTTTATCATTAATTAAATCCATAAGTTTTTCACGTGTTACGTGTTCTTTATCGCCTATAAATTCATTAATGATTTTGGAAACTTCTGGGTAAGAGTGTGATATACGAGCAAAGCGTTTCTCTTGAGATTCACGGCTTTCGCCTTCATATACGATATCGTCATATGCTGATTCATTCGCACCATCGTATACATCTGAGCCTGCATTATACTCGTCATATTTTGGATTACGTTCTGTAATTACTACACGAGCATCTCCATTGATTTGTTCTTTTTTTACCCAGTTTTCTGCATCTCTGTATGTATGGAAGGAAGCGATTTTCTCACGTTGTTCGTATTGGTTACCGTCTTCGTCTACGTTATCTTTAACTATATACACTCCATATTTGCTATGAAGCATAGGAATGTGAGCCCATAGTCGTCTAGGCTTGTAGTCAGGGTCAGCACCAGCGTTTCTCCATGCTTTAACAGATAATTCAAATACTTTATTATCTAGCTTTCTCCAGTCATTATATGCTTTAACAACTTTAGAATTATATCCCTTAGACTTCATTATACTGTCACGTAATGGTTGAGCGGCTTTTTCAGCTTCGTCAAATGTATTAAATGTACGTAGTGTATGGTCGCTACCAAATACTCGGAAGTTTCCATCTTTATAGTCCATAAATACATTCTTACCAGCTTTCTTTAATTCGCTGTAAAGATTTTTGGCGTCGATTTCATCTTTAAATTCTCTGAATATATCGTCATGTTTTAAGTTAATATATAACTCTTTATCTTTTAACATTACACTAGCTGGTTGTACAAATTCACGACCTAAGTCAGTAACTTCTTTTGCTAATTTATTGAATTGATGAATATTTTCCTCGCCTAAGTTAGTTTTAATTTTATCTAACGCTTTGATGAAATTTTTCTGTAACTTGTTTTGTTTAACAGCCGTTTCTTCTGCCCAATAGATAATAGGTTTCATTTGAGGAATATATTTTTCAATAAACTTAGTTGGTGAAGCTAACCATTTTTTAATATCATAACCAGAGATATTACCTTCTTTGGCATCACGTGCTTCAAATTCTATGTTGTCGTGTTTCTTATTAAACTCATTAATCAGTGTATTGAGAGAACCTACAGCTCTTTCCATGATATTTGGTTGGTGAGTTTCAGTACCAGTTTGGTTATATGTATTTGTTGATACATCTTCTTTTCTTTTATTTTGTAGTATACGTGTAGCAGTTCTAAATAATGCACTTGTATGTGCAGGAGACAAATCATTTTGTAGAGTATATGCCATAGTTTCTTCAAGGTTGATAAGTTTGTCTGTATAGATTGCTCGTAATAAACTATCACGTTCATCTAATCCAAATTTTTTATCAATCTCGTTTGCTGTCCAAAGTAGAGGTAAAAGTTTGTTACTCTTATCTTCTACATTCATTACTGGGTCTGTAATAATGTCTTCTACTGCATCTTTTAAACCAACACTATCTTCAAATAGAGTATCTTCTGTTATAGTGTTTAGGCGTTCTTCTGCAAGGTTCCATTCTCGAAGAAGTTTTTCGTCCCCCATTTTGCGTCGGAGCGTGGAATCCTTTCCTTGAACCATGCTTTGATTTCTGGAATTGTCTTGAATTGTTTGTTCTTGTGGTTGAGACTCTCTCCGTTGACCACTTTCTCCCACGCTAGAGTCTTCCAACTTTTGACTGTTGAATTGAAGTCCTTCTGTGCTACTTCCATTAGACACACTTTTGCTACTTGTATTGCTACCTGTAGTGGAGTCATTTCCTGTTTGTCCTTGAATTGAGCTAGTTTCTCCTTCATTGGTTGAAGTTGGTTTTTCGGGCATTTCATTTGTATTAGAGTCTGCTCGATTACTTTGTTTGTAAGCATTGATTTCTCCCTTGATGTAATTAGCCATATCTACAGCAAATTTAATAGCGCCCTCTGATGATTTTTGATTTAGCAAAACATCTCGCAAGGCAGAGTGGATTAATTCATGTTGGAATGATGTACTGGTAACATTAATTCTATCTTCTGGTAAATAGATTGTATCTGTCTTAGGCATGTACATTGGCACAGTACCTTTTTTAGTTACTTGGATAGTAATATCTTTTCCATTAGTTAGATATTCTTTAACATCATTATAAGCATCCCCAAGTCTATTTTCGAGACCTTTGTGTAAGGTTAATTCTTGTGATTCATCGGCTAGTTTGAATGTGTTATAATTTTTAGATGTAGGTGCGTTAAAATCTTCTTCAGAACCTAATTGATAGATACCATAATCTGGAATACTATCCTCGGCTTCTACCTCTTCAACCTTACTTGGATAGAATAAAGTAGCACCATCGTCATATTCTGCGGAACTATAACTTTCACCAGTCAATTCAGCTAGACGCTTTTTAACATTTTTCTTTTTAGTAGCCATGTCGTAACCTTCGTTACCCTTTTTTTCGTATGAGTATTTAAGCCACATAGCAAAAGAACCAGTGTCATTATCCGCTAGGATTGCTTTAATTAAGTCTCCCCTAGCTTTGTAAATGTTGACATTAACCTTACCAGTTTTACTTTTTGTACTATCAGTAATATCTGTAAATGTTAAATAGCTTAGATAGATATCAGATGTGAATTCTACATACCCATCTTTTTTAACAATATTTTCAGGTTCACCAATACCAACTTCTTGTAAATACTCGTTAAAACTTTCTTCGTTGTCGTTGTTTATTTTGGCTTTAAACTTGAATTGACCTCCACCAAGAGGTTTTACGCTATCGCTTACAACATCATAAACAATTTCTTTACCATTGTTTTTGCGATTATCAACTTTTACTTCACGTTTAACTTCTTTCTTTTTACCTTCAAGTTCGCCAGAAAAATATTTCTTAGCGAAGTTAATTAGAGTATCACGCTCTTTAAACTTAAATGGGGTAAGTGCTTTTGTACCGCCGAACATTAATTCATTACGTCTATTTCTAACTTTATTACCTTCAGTACCAAATGATTCTTTAGGGAAAGAACCAGCGATAGCTGATGCTAGGTTTTTAACTAACATAGGCTTTTCTTTTAAAGCATTTTCTTCACTATCATACATGTCAATCATATGTTCGTATTCATGTATAAGCATTGCTTTAATATGACGAGAGCGTTCACCATCTTCAAAGTTAGACTCAGAGCCAATTTCTTTAGCAATCCAGCGTTTTAAACCACTATCTAAATCATAATTATTACGAAGTAAAGCTAGAGATAAGTATTGTGGGTGTACTACCTCTTTGTTCTCGTGTTTTTTAAGGAATTCACGTCTGCTTTCTACTTTATTTTTAGGTATAGTAAATTTATAGTTGCTTTCCTCAACAAAGTGTGTATTGCGGAATCTCTCAATTTGATGTTCGATAGATTTCACTTCAGCATTATATTCAGAGTCAGACATTCTTTCTTTAGAAAGACGTGTTTTGAATTTATCTAATCTATCTCTAAGGATTTGAGCATCTCGTTCACGACCCTCATCACTACGGTCACGACTAATTAACTCACCTTTATTATTAGTGTTATATTTAATTTTTTCACTAAGTTTTTGGTATTTTTCTTTTTCTTTGTCAGTTGCTTCTTTAGACAATTGATTTAGAATATCTCTGGCTTGTTTAGGTTTGATTTTTCCAACCATAACTGCTTTAGCAAGTACGTTTACTTCGTCTTGCTTACTAGATTTTTGAGCCTCTTTAGGTTCTGCTTTTTTTGTATTTTTTACAGGAGTTTGTTTTACTTCTGTTTTAGGTTCTGCATGTTGAGTCTCTTCTACTACAGGCTTTACTGTTTCAGTTGGCTCAATTACTTTAGCACGAGAACCATCTTTGTTAAACTTAGGTGCTGGTTGACCTTGATATTTTGATGACGCTGTATCAGTACTTTCTGACTTTTGTAGTTGTAACGATTTTAATTTAATAGCACGTTGTTCTCTATCAGCTCTACGAGCATCTAATTGTTCATTTGTTAGGTTATTAAACCCTTTATGTCTATCTTCATATGGGATAGGTCCAGTAGGTTTTTCCTTTACAGCCTTTTCTTTTTGTATAGTTGGCTCTATTTTAGACAAAGCCTTAGCTTTAATTTCTTCAGCTTTATCTGGGTTTTTAGCTATTTTATCGCTTAAACTACCTTTTTTATATTTTGGTTTAATATATTGAACCTTAACAGTTTTAGGAGCTTCGGTATTTTGTTTGGCAATAGTTTGTTCTTCTTTTTTATTCCCATACACAGCTTCATTGATACGATTATATAATTTACGGTTTTTGTTTTTAAATTCTTTATATTTATCGTAACGGTAAATAGGTTTACCACGTTTACCTTGGTCTATAATACTATCGGCAATCATATTATTAATTTGCTCGATTTTAGCAGAATTACGAGGGTCCTTAGCGTCATATTTACGTGTAGCTTCTGCGTATGTAGCGTTAGCTTTCTGCACGTCTACATTTTCTTTGCTAAGTTTTTTAAGCTCTTCTTTATTGTATCCACGGTTTCTAATACCATCATCAATGGACTTAATATGAGCTTTAATATTATTCATTTCTTCTTTTGAGTAGTTATTATTATTAATACCAGCGTCAGCAAGGTATTTTTCTAATGACTTAGTTCTCTTACCAGATTTAATATCCTCTTTACGTTGTTTCATCGCATTGTGAATACGATAACCAGTTTCTTCTGATTTTTTCTTACCTAGAGTTTTATCTAGGAAAGGTTTATTAATGGAATCATCATATCTAGTAGAATATGTATTACGACGTCGTGTATCAGCTCTACGTCTATTTAATTCCGCATTTTTACGTTGATTTTCTACAGTCTTATCTTCTATAGCGTCAGCTACAGCATTATAGTTTGAACGAATAGGATTTTCAGATAGTAAATCATTCTTTTGGGCGTCTGTTAGATTTAATCCAACGGATTCTGCACGTCTGATTAATTCAGAACCAGGTATAGATGTATCTTGTTTTGGAGATTTTGCTTGTAATGCCTTAACAGTTTCTTTAGAAGCTTCATGTGCTTCTTTAGGAGTCAAACCAGCATTTACAAAATCTTCCATAAAGTCGTTAGCTCGAAGAGTAGCTGGAGCTTTATTTTCGTCAATTTGATTATCCCAAAGGTCATTAATACGAGCTACAGTATCTTGAACTGCTTGAGCTTTAGCGTCGATTTCGTCATTAGTATATTTGCCACGAGCAAATCGTTTGCCCATAGTTTCAAATACGTTATCAAAGTCCCCACGTTCTGGTTGTACGAATGCTTCTGGTGTAACACTGCCTAAGTCTATACTGTCGTTTGGCATAGCTCCAACAGCAGATAAATCTTCGATTTCACCAACAACTGGTTGGGATTGGATATCTTCTTGTGGCTGTACTTGAGGTTGAATGTTTGTATCTACAGTATCAGCATTGACATTTGTATTTGCTCTATTAGCTAAATACCCACGTGCTGATTGTACTCCACCAGTAATACCACCTAGCATAGCTGAACCGATAGCGGCATCGTATGCTTGGTCTTTCATATCTTGAGTCCATGTGAATGGGTCATAGATATGTGTATTAGCATATGCCTCATTACCTAGTGCTTGTTCTTGAATTTGTGTTTGCCATGCTTCGGTTAAACCTTCACCAGCGGCACCAATCATAGCATTACCAGCCCATGCCCCAGCAGTTTTAGCTAATACTTTACCACCAGCACCAACTGCCATAGCACCAGAAATACCTTTCATGCCACGTCCTAACATAGCACGGTCAGATGCATAGTTAATAACAGCAGGAGCCCAACCTTCATCTAAGGCTTCATTACTAGCATTCCATGCATCTTCATGACTCATACCACGACTTAAACCAGTCATGTATGTATCACCAGCGTTAGATGCGTTTTCGATGAGACCACCAGCGGCAATAGCACCAGCCGTTTTAGCGGCTTTACCAGCGTATTGTAGTGCACGAGTTCCTTTATATAAATTATATAAGCCTTTACCTACACCACTTACCGCACCTACGATAGCACCAGCGGCTGTACCTTCAGGACCTACAACAGTACCAATAGCTGCATCCATAGCGGCTGTAGCGGCTACATCTGCGGCGATACTAGGTACAGATGAACCTAGAGCTGATGCGGCTTGGTTAGCACCATACCACATGATGCCATCGCTATCTTGAGTCCCAGTATAAGCATTACGAGCGGCAATATCACCCATTTTGTTTGCCGCCCATGTTGCATTATTATTTACCCAGTCGTAACCGTTCTCCTTAGACCAACCAGCAACTTCGCCGAATAGCCCACCCATAGACCCAGCAAAACCAGATTGAAAGCTATCAATAAGCCCATCATTTTCATTTGGGATGTAACCTGACTGGTCTAATGCTTGCTTATATTTATAAGCGTTATATTGAGGACCATAGGCAACACGGAAATAGTCGTTACCATATAGTTGACCTAAAGTAGGCATTTAATCACTCCTTCTTTTCAAACATTTTTTGTACGTCTGGATTTACTGAATAGTCTAATTTGTTACCAGATGCAGATTGTTGCATATGTCTGATAGCGTATTCATAATCGTTAATTTGACGACGTAATACTTGTTGAGCATATGGGGTAGCTTGTGCAGATGATAATTTAAGTGCTACATCTTCCATCGCTCTATTTAAGCTATCAACGTCACCTTGTGAGAACTCTGGTTTGTCTGATAATTCTTGTAACAGACCAGACATAGGTTCTATAATTTTGTCAACTGATTTATCGCTTGACAGTAGACCTGTAGAACTACCAGAACCGCCAGATTTACCACTAGCTCTAGCTTCTGCAATAGCCAATTGTTGAGCTAATTTGTTGTTTGTCATCTCACGAGTAAAATCACGTTGTAATTCTGCTTGTTGTGCTTTGAAAGCTCGTTCGTCTGCAAGTTTTTTATCTTCCCTAGCAAAGCTTGTTGCCATTTTCGCCATGTCATTTTGACTCATGTAGCGGTTAGCCATTGGGTCTAATTTAACACCCAACATTGCACCTAAACTTGCTAACATACCAGCATTAGAACTGTTTTTACTATTAGCAATCATCTGTGCAAGTTCTCCTGCACCAGTTAATTGGGTAGCTTTATTTTGCATTTTAGCTTGCTCTTGTGCCTGTGCAATAGCTGATTGCATTAATTGCTTGTCACTTTGAGTATAAAATGGAGAAGCCCATCTACCTCTAGCAGTGTGACTTGCTTGTCGTGCTATGGCACTACGTAACGCTTCATCACTAGCGGAGGCTACGTTTTGTTGTGGGGCGTTTAAAATACCCATAACCTTACCAAAATCAATTTTTTCATTTGGGTCGTCTAATTGAAACATAGCTTGTAGGTTGATTGGGTTCTTTCCATTGGCTTGAGTATAATTCGCTTGGATAGAATTATCAAATCCACCACCTATACTCTTCACATAGTTACGTGTTTCGTCAATAGGTATTGAGTCTGGTGAACCATCCCAACCATTACTAATCCAAGAATCTACATTACCAGGACCAGCATTATATGCGGCGAGAGCCTTATTTAGATTGCCACCGTATCTTTGTAATTGTTGTGCGATATATTTGGCTCCACCCATAGCACTTTGGTATGGGTTTGTCATATCTTCGATGCCTAACTCACTAGCAGTTTCTGGCATAGTTTGAAATAAACCAGTAGCACCAGCTTCACTTTGTGCTGATGGGTTAAATCCGCTTTCTTGATTTGCAATCCTAGCTAACAAAGGCAGACTTACACCAGTAGCGTTAGAGGCTTGTATAATAGCATCCTGTACATTCGGTGATACATCACCGTATTGTGACCAGTCCATTATATCCCCCCTAACCTAAAAGTCCTGGCATACCTAATTTATATTTATTATAATCTTGATATTCACTATCATGGAATCTCTTACCTTGATTAAATCTATCAAAATTACCCCAATATTCTTGTTGTTTTAATAGACCATCTTGAATTTGTGCTCTATTATCTCTTGTAATAGTCGGTCCATTATAGCCCATAGAACCTAATTTAGCAGTAGCTTCATTCCACGCTTTGGAATCATCTGGACCAATAGAATCCATAGAACGTACTTGGTCAAACAAACCTTGCATTTTGCCTGCTTGGTCAGATGCTAATTCGCTATTAATATTTTTAGCTTCCCCTCTGGCTAGTCTATTGTCAGCAAGTAACCCAAGACCATTTGCCAATGCATTACCAAATTGGTACCAAGGGTCAGTCTGTGGGTTATAAGGAATAACCTGCATTTAAATCCTCCTCATTAAAACCTTCTACTACGATACCATTCGCATAGAATAAATTAGAGCCAGTACATATCAATTCATAAACAGGCACGATACGACCGCCTGTAAAGCCTGTGATATGTTCAAAGCCACTATCTGTTAATATTTCCATACCGAGGTCTAGCTCATCAATAGCTTTTAATCCTTCACGTGTCCAGACTGTTTGAGTATGTGTGGTTTCGACTTGGTGATTGTCTGTCGTTACTACCATAGTTTCATGCTCACCGCACTCTACAACTTCTAATACCTTCTCGATACCATCTTTAGACACTACAATATCATCAACTTGAACTTCATTGATAGGGATATAACCGTAATCAGTTTCAATAGTAACGTCAGCAGGGAAACATGCTAAGTATGCACCAACACCTTGCATCAAGCCACCAAAGAAACCAGAACCTTTTTGGGTTACATAACCACGACCGTTGTTAAGTTGACCAGTAGATTGGATAGCCTCTGTATTTGATTTGTTTTGCCCCTGTGCAAGTTGTAAATATTGCTCAGGATTACCAAATGAATATTTGTTTGCTTTATGAGCTAATTCCATAGGATTTTGTGCAAATTGATATTTTTGGTCTAATAAACCACTTTGTGTTTTAATATCGTCAGTATAGTCTTTCGACATTTGTGCCGCCATATTTTTCTGCATGTCGTTTGTGGCAGTATTAAATCTTGAGCTATCTACTATACCTTTTTTAGCCATAGCTGATAATTGTTGACCCATTGTATTTTCGTAGATACGGTTAAAGTAGTCTGTTTTTGCATTAGCATACGCTTGTGGTAATTTGCCTGTTGCTAGTTCTGACTGTTCTTTGCGGATTCCGTCTAGGTCATTAATTGTCCTATTATAAATTGATTGCCAGTCTGGGTTGACTACATTGTCTAACAGTTGAGTGCCACGTGATACTAGCTTATCAATACTAGGCTGTATGGAAGACAAATATATTTGTTGCTGTCTTAAAAGCTGTTTTTCCTCTTCGGATAGAGGGCGTTCATGATAACTAGAACCGCCTTTTTTGCCCATTAATTAACCTCCCTTACGAAGTAATATTGCCATTGTCCACCTAAAAATTTTTTCTCTTTAAGTGTGCTTTTTGTTAATCTGGCATAAGCTTTTGGGTTATGAGGGGTAATTGTTGATACCCCCTTTAGCCCTAATCTTTTAGCATAGGCTTCCATTGTGGGGAAAGCCTTATTGAAATTTATGCTTACAGGACCGCACTCTAAATACTCCCCACATACACCATATGTAAAGAAAGAGCCGTCCTCAAATATATGAATAAACGGGTACCATTCTAGGTCCCAATCGTCCCAGAAATTCCCCATTTTTTTATTGTATTTTTGTATCCATTTAATAATATCTTCGTTAGTTGCCATATAACCTCCTATGAGCCGTATGGGCTACTACTAGAAGAATTAAGTCCCTTTAAGAAATCATCATGAGATGACCGTTTTTTTGCACCAAATCCACTTCTACGTTTACCAGAAGATGCGGAATTTTGTGAAACCATAGATTCTCGTTCCATAACAATATCAAATGATACAAACTTAAATATAATATTTGTATCTGTTTCAAATTTGAATTGTAGTTTGTTGGCACGTATTTGAGTTTTAAACTCTTTGGTTTCATCGCTAGGCTCCCATGTGTGGTGCATTGTTACCTTATTAACGGAAATATCGGCTGTACCTTTTACATCAGATAATACATCAATATATGTTCTATATACATTCATGTCATGAGTATCTCTAATTTCTCCGCTGAGAATTTCCTGATGTATAACTTGACCATTGTCAGTTTTATTATTCCAGGACAGTTCATAGATTTTGCCAACAGCATCAGACTCATTCATTGACACTAAAGTATGGTATCTATTTTCACAGATTGATGTGATGTTATGCTGAAATGTCCACTTTGTGAACGCTTTTAGCCCATAATGATATACATATACCGTATTTCTACTATCTCCGCTTACTATTAATTGTTTAGTCCGACGTAGGTCAGAAATTACAGGACTATCAACTCTTCTCTTAATATAAGGATTGCACTTTTCGCCAATATCTTTTGGTTCAAAATTAGCATATGACATTGAAGTGGCATAGCTTTTTAATCCTGTTGTAGACATGAATACGACGTCTTTGCCTAAGTTAGCGCAAGCATGCCGTGATATAAAGTCTGATTTACTTCCTAGTAACATAATATTCCAGTCGCTAGGTTCATTTTGTACTGTATATATTAGACCATTAGTTTTAAATACTAATAGGTCTGTAGCGAGTTCTGCCACACCAACAATATCCCCACCATCTTTATAACCAACATTTACGTCTTTACGTGCAGAATCATCATTGGAGTTCTCATGCCAGTCTTCATCGTTACCAATGGCGGAATATATTAGTAAATCTTGACCAGATTTTGAAACTACAACACGCCCAGACCTAACAAATACAATGTCTGCGTCTGGAGATTGTGAGATTTCAGCCAGTGATTGATAATTATATTTCTGCAACTTAGAACCGCTGGCAATAAGTAGGTTACCACCGAATTTAGTGCACGTTGGTCTTTCAGCTGTTCCGTTTAGATTCCCAATATATTGAGGTGTTTTACCAAATTCATATCGGTAGATTTTCTTATTTTTTAAAAAAATAAAGAAATCATTCATTTCATAATCGTTGTATATATAAGTAATAGCTGAATCAAAAGTGTATAATGGGTTACCTAAACCTCTACGAGTACGTAGTTTATCACCTTCTACGTCGAATTCGAAATTTTCTAGATTAACGCATTCGTTTTCTTTTAGAAACTCTGGTGATTTAGCAACGTTCATACCGCCAGTTAAATCCACAAGAGTTACCGTTTGTATTTTTTGGGTTTTACCAACTTTCTTAGCCATTTATACCCCCAATCCATATTGTTGTAATATAGTTTCATATTTTGCAGGCAATTCGCTTCTTCCAATAATATAATCGCTTAGCATACTCCAATCAGTTGCTGATTTATAGGACTCTTTAGTACTATCTGGGACTACAAAGTATGTTTTCCTATCATCGCTACGTTGGTTGTGTTGTCTAATATTATTTGCGTCATACAATGGAGGTGGATTAGCATTTGTAATTACTACGTATACTGGCTTAGTTTCTCCTACATAGTTTTTTGAAACACGTGTACCAATAGCCTTTGGTAAATTACCACCTAAATAAATTAGCTCAACACGTGTCATTGCTAAAAATGCATCTTCATATAAGTTCTTAATTTTTGGTAATATAACAAATTTAGTCGATTGGTTATAATACAGTCCGTTATATTCCATTTGCTCCAGATTAGGTAAATAGATAGTTTCTGGTGCCTCATTGGAGAATGGGAATAAACCCCTACATAGTTTTAAGTTGGGTGCTTTTAATGTTTTACATTTACCATTTTCTAATAAACGGGCACGCATAGTCACCAGATTTGGCATATCAACTGTATCAACAGATGCATTGCTTGCTAAATTTATCCAAGGTAATTCAGTACCATTATACCTTAATGTTTTAATAGATGCTCTTGTCAGATAATTATCTGGGATATTAACATTATCTGGCAGAGTAATATCCACTGCTAATTCAAAATTAAGATATTTTTTAATAATCTCATCAGGATTACCTAGAGCTGCATTATCCAATTTTGCAGATATTGTATTTAAAATATTTGTATTTTCTATTTCAGAAGAGCTGGCACCATGTTGGGTGAGAGTGAGTTTAATTTGGCTAATTAGATTATTGAGCGATTGATTTTCTAGTTTAATACCTTTAATACTTTGCACAATATTATCTAGCACCTTTTTAATATCATTAATAATCATTTATTTAACTCCTCTTGTATGCGTTTTAAGCCATCTAAAATTGGTTGTAAGGATGTCTCGAGGTTTGTATTAATTTGGTTTTGAATAGTCGATACATCGACAGATGGACCTGTGTCTCCTTTAGGTCCAGTATCACCTTTTAAACCTGCAACACCCTGTGGTCCCTGTGGACCTGCTGGACCAATAGTACCTTGGATGCCACGTTCTCCTTGCAAACCTTTCTCCCCTTTTGGTCCTTGTATATTGCCTAAGTTTTTCACCTTTGTATCATTGCCAGTTGTAATTGATACAGATAAATTACCATTTACAAGTTGAAATTCAATTTGAGGTGTTAAACCTTGTTCACCTTGAGGACCTTTAGGACCTATCGGACCAACACTTCCATCAGCACCTCTTAACCCTTGTGGACCTTGAGGACCAGTTTCACCACGTAACCCTTGTGGACCTTGCAAGCCATCTTTACCGTCAGCACCTTTTGGACCAGTATCACCTTTAGGTCCTCGTTCGCCTGTTAGCCCCTGTTCTCCTTTAGAACCTTGTAATCCTGTATCACCCTTAGGTCCTTTAATATTACCTAAATTTGTAACAGTAGTATTATCACCTGTAGTAATATTGACACTAAGATTACCACTATTATCAAGGTGAAAGGAGAGGTTAGGCGTATCACCTTTCTCTCCCTTTTCACCTTTGTCTCCTTTAAGTCCAGTCGACACGGTTGCTTTGCTCTTAGGTGCCGTAATAATATTAGACTGTATCCGATGTAATTGTTTAATTTCCATTATTCAGCACCCTCCCGTTGTCTATATGAACCTTGTTCAGAATTGTATTTAGAGTTAATAAATTTATTGGCGATTTGAGTTGCTGGTCCACCACCAGTAGCCATTGCGGCTAATGTTTCGAAATGTCCCCACGTCATGTCAAAATATACTAAGAATACAGTTACAAAAACAAACAACAATACGAATGTTAATGCGATTACACGTGTAAGGCTGAGTCCACCATTTTCGTATAAAAGCATTTGAAGAATATGTTTCATGGTCTTATAAACTCCTTTATAAATTTTAAAAAATTTACTAGGGAAGGATACCATACAAAAGCTGTTGCGTCTATTTGATTGAGTTTTTCAACAATAGAACATACCTCAGATACAAATGGTATCAGCATAAATAGTACTGATAGCATATAATCAACACGGAATCCATATATAGATACGTCTGGCAAGGACCATGACGCCGCCGCTAAAGTGAAGAATATTGGGTATGTAAATGCTACTTTATTAAATAG
>ERZ772957.120-NODE-120-length-64977-cov-5.695342_pt1 | contig 64977 bp, 45 predicted proteins | sample MGYA00580682_ERZ772957 | MGnify/ENA primary metagenome ERZ772957 (study PRJEB29015, sample SAMEA2737921) | human oral metagenome | biome: human oral; feature: human-associated habitat; material: dental | place: China | collected 2025 ... | reverse complement strand
GCCTGACCATCAACGGAAAGACTTATATCAACAAAGACGGTCTGAATGCGAACAGCCAGAAGATCACCAACGTAGCTGCCGGTACGGACGGAACAGACGCCGTTAACGTGGATCAGCTGAATGCGGCCATCGGCGGTACGGCAAAGGCGACGACGGTCAAAGCGAAAGACGCCAACGTAACCGTTATGGAAGGAATCAGTGCCGAAACGGGCGGCAAAGAATACACCCTCGGACTGGGTGATACGGTGACCCTCGGCACGGCGGCTGACAAGAAGGTTGTTGTAGACGGAACCAGCGGAAAGATCACGGCCGGTAATAAGGTAACCATTGACGGAACCACGGGAGATATCCAGGCAGGCACGGTCAAAGTGACCGGTGCCGGTACAGTGAACGAACTGACTAACCGCACATGGGACATTGACAACCCGACAGTCGTACACGGACAGGCGGCAACGGAAGACCAGCTGAAAACCGTCAGTGACGGAGTCAAGACCAACACGACAAACATCACGAACATCAATAACACCATTGGAAAAGGCTTGAACTTCAAAGGCGACGATACAACGGTCATCAATAAGAAACTGGGTGAGCAGCTTGATATTAAGGGCGGCGCTGATGCAAGCAAATTGTCAGAAAACAATATCGGCGTAGTATCTGGAAACGGCGCGCTGAATGTAAAACTGGCAAAAGAACTGAAAGATCTGACCAGCGTAACGACCGGCGATACAGTTATGAACAATGACGGTTTGACCATCACCGGAGGACCGAAAATCGTGAAGACCGGTATTGACGCAGGCGGGCAGAAGATCACCAACGTAGCCGCCGGTACGGTAAACAGTGATGCGGTGAACTTCGGCCAGCTGAAAGATGCTGTCGCGGCAGGCAAGACAATCCTGAAAGACGGTAAGAATACTACCGTTGAGGGCGAAGGCACTGTTGCAAATCCGTACAAAGTCAATGTAAACGATGATTTAGTGCTCGGCAAGAAAGGCGCCGACGGCAAAGACGGTTCCATCGGGATCAACGGAAAAGACGGTTCTTCCGTAGTCATTCATGGCAAAGACGGGATCAGCATTAAGGGCAAAGACGGCAAAGACGGAGTGACCATTAAGGCGAAAGACGGTGCCAACGGGACGGAAGGGCAGATCGGCCTGACCGGACCTGCCGGCAAAGACGGGAAATCCACTCATGCCGATATAGGCGTCAATGCGGGCCCGGCAAGCCTGGATCCTGCCAAGAACCTGTCTGCTACTGAAATGACACGTATCTACTATGTAGATGAAAAAGGCGACCATCAGGTAGCGACGATGGATGACGGCATGAAATTTGCCGGAAATACCGGACTGGCAGTGAAGAAACTGAACAGCACCATGACCATCAAGGGGACCGGAACGAAGGCGGATACCGAATATGATCCTTCCAACATCAAAACGATGGTGGACAGCAATGGTGAAATGATTGTCGGCCTGGACAAAAACCTGAAAGTAGAAACCATTACGGCCGGCAAAGATGGCAAAGATGGCAAAGTCGGAGTAGCGGGAGCGAATGGTAAAGATGGAGTGACCATCACGGCGGAAGGGCCTGCGGGTCAGAATGGAGTAGACGGCCATATCGGAATCAACGGTAAGGACGGAACATCGGCGGACATCCATGTAAAAGACGGAGCACCGGGAGTAGACGGAGCACCGGGAACCCATCTGACGCGAATTGTATACGAAGATAAGAACCATGTGACCCATGAAGTGGCTACCCTGGATGACGGCATGAAATACGGCGGTGACACGGGGGCTGTCATCAAGAAGAAACTGAACGGACAGGTCAATGTAGTGGGCGGCATTACGGATACAAGCAAACTGACAGATGATGACAACATCGGCGTCGTATCCGACGGCAGCGATAATCTGAAAATCCGTCTGGCGAAAGATGTAAACCTTGGGCCGAACGGCAGCCTGACCATCAACGGAAAGACTTATATCAACAAAGACGGTCTGAATGCGAACAGTCAGAAAATCACCAACGTAGCCAACGGTACGGTAAACAGTGATGCGGTCAACTTCGGCCAGCTGAAAGATGCTGTTGCGGCAGGCAAGACAATCCTGAAAGACGGTAAGAACACCACCGTTGAAGGCGAAGGTACTGTTGCAAATCCGTACAAAGTCAATGTAAAAGACGACCTGGTACTCGGTGAAAAGGGTGCAAACGGTAAAGACGGGTCCATCGGCGTCAACGGTAAAGACGGCTCCGCCGTAGTTATCAACGGCAAGGACGGCTCTATCGGCATGAACGGTAAGGACGGTGCCAACGGGCTCACCATTAAAGGCGGAGACGGAAAGCCGGGCGTTGACGGCACCAATATCACCCGTCTCATTATCGAAGAAAAAGATGGCAAGCAGCATGACGTTGCCACCCTGGACGACGGGCTCAAATTCGCAGGAAATACCGGTATTGTGGCTAAAAAACTGAACAGCACCATGACCATTAAGGGGACCGGTACGAAGGCGGATACCGAATATGATCCTTCCAACATCAAAACGATGGTGAACAGCAATGGTGAAATGATTGTCGGCCTGGACAAGAACCTGAAAGCGGACAGCATAGCCATCAACGGCAAGGACGGCAAGGACGGCGCTACCATTAAAGGCGGAGACGGAAAGCCGGGTGTTGACGGCACCAATATCACCCGTCTCATCATCGAAGAAAAGGACGGTAAGCAGCATGACATTGCTACCCTGGACGACGGCATGAAGTACGGCGGCGATACGGGGGATGTCATCAAGAAGAAACTGAATGAACAGGTGAACGTCATTGGCGGCATTAAAGACGAAAGCAAACTGACGACAGATGATAATATCGGTGTCGTATCTGATGGAAACAACAACCTGAAAGTCCGTCTTGCCAAGGATATAAAGCTGAACAGTGTAACTGCCGGCAATGTGGTGATGGATACTACCGGATTCTATGTCAAGAATACGACGCGTACTCCGGCCGGAACCGGAACGGTTTCTCTTACTGCGGATGGGCTGAATAATGGCGGAAATAAGATTGCCAATGTAGCGGCAGGCGAAGCCGATACGGATGCCGTAAATGTCAGCCAGCTGAAAAATCAAGGCTCGGAGATTATCAATAAGGGCTTCGGCATCAAAGCGGAAGACGGAAACGAAGTAAAGAAAAAGCTCGGTGAAAGTGTGGATGTCGTAGGCGACGGTAAGAATATTTCCACCAGAGTCGAAGGCGGCAAAGTCAAAGTTACACTTAAGGACGATATTTTCGTAAAGAGTGTTACTACAGGCCATACGAAGATGGATACCAACGGGCTTACCATTCAGGACGGTTCCGGCAATACGGCAGTGACAGTTGATAAGGACGGGCTGAAGATCAAGGACGGCCCCAGCGTCACCAAGGCGGGAATCGACGCAGGCGGCAAGAAAATCACCAATGTGGCCGCAGGCGAGGCTGATACGGATGCCGTCAATGTCAGCCAGCTGAAAAAAGCGGCAGCCAGTGCAACCACAAAAGTGGCAGACGGTAAAAATACAACGGTGACTTCTGAAACGAATGCCGACGGATCCAAGACATACCGTGTGAATCTGAACGATGATATTACGCTGGGAAGCGATCCTTCCAAGCAGGTCAGCATTAAGGGAACGGAAGGTACGATCAAAGCCGGACAGGTGACTGTCAACGGTGCGGCAGGAACAGTGAACGGCCTGACCAATAAGACCTGGGATCCGAACAACATCACCAGCGGCCAGGCGGCGACGGAAGACCAGCTGAAGGTGGTCTCCGGCCAGGCAGGCAAGCACTCTTCCGTAACGGCAGGCAGCAATATTTCCGTGACGACAGGAACAAATGCAAACGGCGGCACGGAGTATAAAGTGGCTGTAGTCGATACACCGACTTTCAAAACTGTGACTACGGGAAATACGGTGATGAGCAATAGCGGCCTGACGATTAAAGACGGTCCGAGCGTTACGCAAACCGGAATTGATGCAGGCGGTAAACAAATTACCAATGTTGCAGCAGGTAAAGCCGATACGGATGCCGTTAATGTGGGTCAGCTGAAACAGATCGGCGGAGCCGTCAATAATATTGATAACCGTATCAATCGTGTCGGCGCGGGAGCGGCGGCTTTGGCAGCCCTTCATCCGCTGGACTTTGACTCGGATGATAAGTGGGATTTCACTTTGGGATACGGGAATTACAAGGATGCCCATGCCTTGGCGCTTGGCGCATTCTATCGCCCGAATGAAGACACGATGATCAGTGTCGGCGGTTCAATGGGCGGTGGAGAAAATATGATAAATGCCGGTTTGAGCGTAAAACTCGGACAAGGCAATCATGTTTCCACTTCCAGGGTGGCGATGGCAAAGGAAATCAAGGATCTTCGCGCTGAACTGGAAAATATGAAGGGGACGCTGATAAAGGTTGCTGAAGGAAAACAGCTGGATTCTTTAGATATGGACAAGATGCAGCTCTTCCCCGATGTGCCTGAAAATCATTGGGCTTATGACTATGTAGCGACTCTGGCAGGGAACGGTGTTATTGTGGGGTATCCGGACGGACAGTTTGGCGGGGACCGCATGATGACCAGGTATGAAATGGCTGCGTTGATCTACAGGGCTATGCAGAACGGTGCAGCCGCCGATGACCGGATGGCCAGAGCACTGAAAGAATTCGAGCCGGAACTGGAACGTATCAGGGTAGATACCATCACCAAGCATAAGGATGGCACACCTGATATCCAGCGTGTACGCGTCATTAAAGATCGCGGTTAATCGGAGCGAGAGGCTTTCAGATGAAAAAATCATGGTTTGCTGTGATGGGAATACTATCAGTATTGTTGCTGCCGGGGCCTATGGCAACGGCAGCAGATGATATTACCGTAAACGGCCAGTTTGAAGGGGCCTATGCGGAAAATGTATATTGTTTTGTTACTACCGATGGACAGGAAATCCCTGCCATGATGGAGCATGCGGGAAAGATAATGAGTTATACGCCTTTTCAGGCGACAGGGCATGTAGCTTACAATCAGGCCGGACAGCCTGTACTTATTATCCGGAATGTGTCTTATCAGGAGCGGCTTCCCAATCAGCGTACAGTCAGCTACAGAAAAGATGTCGGAAATCCGTATCCGTCACAGGGCTCAATAGCATCACGGACATTCCGGGATGCAGGGTATTTCATGGGACCGATAAAAAGTGATCTTTCCAATTGGTATCAGACAAACCCGGGAGATTTGAAAATAGAGGATCTGGGCGCTTATCAGGTGGCATGGGATTTGTCCGGGCTTCCTGCAGGGACAAGAGTCTGCACTGTGGGCAGTGTTCTATCCAGCGCAGGCGGCGGGCTTATGAATTTTCGTACCGCCCAAGGGAATATAATTCTTATAAACCTCAATGGCGCAGTTGTTCCTATGGGACAGCGAGTAACCGTTTTGGGAATTATTTCCACCCCGCCGGTGCTGACAGTCCAGTTCGTAAACAGTGTTGCACCCTGATTGGCTCAGATAATCTTTGGTTCTTTTACAAATGTTGGGGTGCGGTTACCCGGCAAGTCTTTTTTGGCATCGATCACGGTAGTGGTCGATGCCATTCTTTTTGTTAAATAATAGGGTACGCACTCGGAAGCGTTTAAAATGTCCGGTATGCTATGAGTATACGAGTCAGGCAGAATCACTTAGTATCGGCCCGGCCGTATTTCCTTGAAATCCTTTATCCGCATAGTGGATTCTCTGCTTTTTGTTCATATTCATTATTGTAATAAACTTGCTACAAACGATATAATTATTGCAAAAGTGATTGTGCCATATTATAATTTGAAGTGATTATTTATCTTGAAGAATACAGATTATTTTTTGTTTTTTAGTGTAATAGGAGGAAATGTATGAATCGGATTTACAAAGTCATCTGGAGCCGGGTGAAGCATTGCTATGTGGTAGTTTCGGAACTTACGAAAAGTGCGGGTAAGGGGAATATTTCTGCAGTAAGCGGCCATTCTCTCTGTGCCCTTGTGTGCGTTCTTGCCGTCATGGGATGTTTGGCGCCGGGCATGGCGGGCGCCTCGTTTAACGGCGGGATCGGTGCTACAACGGCTACAGCGAACAGCATAGCCGTCGGGGATGATGCTCAAACGACAAAGCAGTATACGGTGGCTCTCGGCAGCAGGACGCGGGCAACTGATATATATGCTATCGCCATGGGCGATCAGGCGAAAGCTACGGCACAGGGTGCGACTGCCATAGGGTCTTTGTCTTTTGCTTCAGCTTTGCATTCTCTTGCTGTCGGCGACCAGGCACAGGCCACGGCGTCGAACAGCTCCGCTTACGGTATTCTGTCGAAGGCATTATCATGGCACAGTGTGGCCATCGGTAATGAAGCGTCCGTCGGCAAGGGGGATCCGGATCAAGCGTCAAGCCAGAACGGGATTGCCATCGGGAATGGTGCGAACGTTACCGTGAACCCTGCCACAGCGACACCGGGGATTAACGATAAGAGCGGCGGTATCGCGATCGGTCATAGTGCGACAACCAAAGATATCAATACGGTCGCCCTCGGTACCGGTACTGTCGGCCAAGGCGCACAGGCGGTGGCTATCGGCCGTAATGCGCATACGAACGGAAATAATACGGTCGCTATCGGGAATAATACCGAGGTTCGTTCTACTAACGGTTTCGCGCTTGGTAATGAAGCACGGGCAGGTATAGATGAGAATGATCATATTGTAGGTAGAGATAATGACCAGGCTTTCGGTTCCAATGCCAGGGCCTGGGGCGGTTCTTCCATGGCTTTCGGTAATAATGCGAAGGCTGCTAATGGCGGTGCCATTGCCATGGGGAACGGCTCTCAATCCAGAGGGGATTGGGGCGTAGCCATCGGTAACGGAGCAAAGGCCCTGGCTGCGGGCGCCCGCGCATTGGGGGCAAATTCCACAGCGAAAGGAGTCAATTCCACTGCTATCGGCTGGGACAGCAAGAGTGAAGCAGATCGCGGGATCGCCATAGGTGAGACCGCTTCCGTTGAGGATGGAACAGAGAACGGCATTGCCATCGGCACGGGAGCGAAAGCGTCAGGAAAAGGCAGCACCGGCACTCCAAGTCTCCCGGCAAGTACAGTAGCCATCGGCCAGGGCGCGCAGGCTTTGGAAAACGGAGATGTCGTCATCGGCCGCCAGGCGAAGAGTATTGCTTCTACAGAGCATGGTAATCCGGGATCCGGCGCGGTAGTGGCAGGCGCGGAAGCGGCGGCATACGGCGCCAGAGGCGATGTGGTCATCGGCGCGTCGGCGGAAACTAATGTCAAGGTAAAACAGTCCGGCGGGACTGTCGATGCTAAATATGCACAGGGGGTCGCTATCGGCAGTACGGCAAAAACCTATGGCACCCAGTCGCTGGCGCTTGGCGCGGATACGAGGGCAATCGGGAACTCTTCCGTTGCCATCGGTGGAGACGATATCGATATGGCCCGTACGGAACTGGAATCAGCCGTGCCTCAGCTGAAAGCAGGAAACGGGATCAAAAAGAGCTTTAATAAGGAAATAGAAGATAAGTTTACCGGCGGTTTGGGCTCGGCCTCCATCAATGTGAAAGGGAAATATGCGAATACCGCCGCTATCGGTGATGCCACCACGGCCATCGGGACGTTGAGTGAAGCATTCGGTACAGGATCTACAGCGATCGGTATCAATTCTTTGACCAAAGGGACGGCAAGCACCGGTATCGGGATCATGGCACGGAGCTGGGGCACAAATTCTCTTGCTCTCGGTACACAGGTAGGCGCTTATGGTGACCGGTCATCCTCTATCGGTGATACAAACCAGGTGGGTTTGGATATGAAAGACGGGTCTAAATCCGGGAAAGAATCCGCAGCTGTCGGCTCTAACAATACTATTTACGGAAACCAGGCCTATGCTGTCGGCGCAGGGAATACCATCGGCTCCGCCACGGTTGTGACCACGACAGAAGCAAACGGCAGCGCAGCCGGTGCTGACCAGGATAAAATCACAACAGTCACTGCCGGGACAGTGAAAGGAAATATGGCAGGCGCTTTCGGGTACAAGAATATCATTAATGCGGATAACGCCTATGCGATGGGCAGCAACTCCACGGTTTCCGCCGACGGTGCCATGGTGCTGGGGAACAGTGCTTCCGTGACGGCAAAGAACGGGATGGCTCTCGGCAGTGATACAAAGGTGGACAATGAAAATGCCGTAGCCCTCGGCGCCGGTTCAGAAACGGCGGCGGCCGTGGTGACTCCTTCTGCTGTCATCAACGGGACAACGCATAACTTTGCGGGTACCAACCCGGCTTCTACAGTCAGCGTGGGCAAGGCAGGCACAGAACGGACGATCACCAATGTGGCGGCAGGCCGTATTTCCGGCACTTCTACCGATGCCATCAACGGCAGCCAGCTCTATGCGGTGACCTCGGAAATGGATAAGGGCGTGGCCTATGCGGGCGATGTAAAAGCTGCAGGAGCTGCAGATAATAAGTTTACCCGGAAATTGGGCGAACAGACGAATATCGTCGGCGGCGTGGCAGATGCGTCTAAGCTGACAGACGGAAATATCGGCGTGGTATCCAACGGGACAGATACGTTGAATATCAAACTGGCCAAAGATGTGAAAGTGGACAGTGTCACAGCAGGCAACACGGTCATCAATAATAACGGATTGACCGTAGGCGGAAAGACCTATGTGACCAATAACGGCATCAACGCGAATAACCAGACCATCACGAACGTGGCCAGCGGCGGAAATACGACGACCAACGCGGCTAATATCGGGGATGTGCAGACAGCCGTGAACAATGCGGTGACCAACGTTACGAATACATTGACGGCAAAAGGCCTTGATTTTGAAGGGAACGACGGTGCGGCGAATAAAGTTCATCGTGATTTGGGCACAAAACTGACCGTCAAAGGCGGCCTTGCCAATGTGACCACCGGCGTATCGGGCAAGAACCTGGGCGTGAAGAAAAACGCGGCAGGAGACGGCCTTGATTTAGTGATGAGTGAAAAACCGGAATTCACGGAAGTGACGGCAGGCGCGGGAACAGGTAAAGTCGTCATCAACGATAACGGCGTGCATGTAGGCGGGAAGACCTATATCAACAATAGCGGCATCAATGCCAACAATCAGAAGATCACAAACGTGGCAACCGGTACTGCCGGGACAGATGCCGTCAATGTGGATCAGCTGAATGCGGCTATCGGCGGTACAGCAAAGGCGACAACAGTCAAAGCGAAAGACGCCAACGTAACCGTTACGAAAGGAACCAGTGCCGAGACAGGCGGTAGAGAGTATACCGTCGGACTGGGGAATGTGGTTACCGTAGGGCAGACCCATCCCGTCACGGTAAACGGGGATGCCGGGACAGTGAACGGCCTTACAAATACGACTTGGGATATTGACAACCCGCAGCCCGTATCCGGACAGGCCGCCACGGAAGACCAGCTGAAAACAGTCAGTGACGGAGTAAAGACCAACAAGACAAATATCACAAAGAATGCCAATGATATTACGAACATCAACACTACGATTGGAAAAGGGCTGAACTTCAAAGGCGATGACGCAACTGTTATCAATAAGAAACTGGGGCAGCAGCTGGATATCAAAGGCGGTGCTGACGCGTCAAAACTGTCAGATAACAATATCGGCGTAGTATCCGGGAACGGCGCGCTGAATATCAAACTGGCCAAAGATGTGAAAGTGGACAGCGTCACAACGGGCGGCACGGTGATCAACAACAACGGCCTGACCGTAGGCGGAAAAAACTATGTAACCAATAACGGTATCAACGCGAATAATCAAAAGGTGACCAATGTGGCTGACGGCAACGTGGCATCCGGCTCCAAGGATGCGGTAAACGGCGGCCAATTGCATGACGCTAAAAATGAAGTCATCAATAAAGGCCTTCGTTTCGATGCGGATAATAACAGCGAAAAAACGAATAAATTAGGCTCTAAAGTCACCGTCAACGGCGATAGTAATATTACGACGGAGATCACTCAAACCGGTGACGATACAAAAATAGGCGTAAAACTCAACCGGGACATTAATGTGAAGACAGTAACCGCTACGGATACGGTGAAAGCCGGCGGTGTGACGATGGGCAACCAGACATCCGGCGGTACTACCGGTAATTATGTAACAGGCCTTGATAATAAGGACTGGAATATTCAAAATCCTAACATTGTATCCGGCCGCGGTGCAACGGAAGATCAGTTGAAGATAGTCAGCGATGAAGTGAAGAAACAAGGCGCTAATGCTACGGACTACCGATTAGTACAAAACGCATCCAGTGTGGACGGGTCTTATACGGTTGATGCCAACGGCGATATTGATTTAACCGTAGAAGATAAAAACCATGCAGGCCAGAAAGAAACCGTTACGATTAAGGATGTCGCTTCCAAATCCAAATTGGATGATGTGATTAACAAAGGCTTGCAGTTTGAAGCCAATGCAGGCGGCACAAAGACCAATAAATTAGGCTCCAAGATAACCGTGAAAGGGGAAGGCACCGCGGCCGATACGGAATACAGCGGAGAAAACCTTAAAACCTTTATCACACAGGACCCTGCCGGAAACACGACAATCGACGTAAAGATGAATAAAAACCTGAAAGTCGAAACAATTGTCGCTACAGGTAAAGACGGAAAAGACGGAAAAATCGGTATCAACGGTAAAGACGGCGTAACAACAAACATCTCCGTTACCCGTGACGGCAAGCCCGGCGTAGACGGCGCGCCGGGCACGACGACGACCCGTATCGTATACCAAAAACCGGACGGCACGAACGAAGAAGTGGCCACCTTGAATGACGGTATGAAATACGGCGGTGATACAGGAAATGTCATCAAAAAGAAACTGAACGAACAGGTCAACGTCATCGGCGGCATTACAGACGCAAACAAACTGACAGACGATGACAACCTCGGCGTCGTATCTGACGGCAGCAACAACCTGAAAGTCCGTCTCGCCAAAGCCCTGAAAGGACTTGAAAGCGTGACGACCGGTGATACGGTCATCAACAATACCGGTATAACCATCAGCCATGGCGCAGCCGGAAACACCGTATCCTTAACTAAAGATGGCCTTAATAATGGCGGTAACAAAATTACCAATGTGGCGGCCGGTGTCAACGGCACCGACGCGGTTAATGTTAATCAGCTGAAAACTGTTGCTGGAGAAGCTGCCAAACATACGACCGTCAAAGCCAAAGATGCCAATGTAACCGTTACCGAAGGCACCAACGCGGCAGGCGGCAAGGAATATACCGTCGGGCTCGCCGACAAGGTGACGCTGGGGACCGATCCGACCAAACAGGTATCCATCGACGGCACGACAGGTATCATCAAAGCCGGAGACAAAGTGACCATTGACGGCACGACAGGAAACATAGATGCCGGAAAAGTGAAAATCAACGGGGAAAACGGTACCGTCAACGGACTGACCAACAAGACCTGGGATCCGAACAACATCACCAGCGGACAGGCCGCTACAGAAGACCAGTTACAACAATCTCATAATTCATTAGAGCAGAAAATCACCAATTTAGGTGATGAAATCACAAATAAAGGCATGGATTTTGCCGGCAATGAAGGGGAATTCCACCGGAACCTGGGAGAAAAAGTCACTATCAAGGGAGAAGGGACAAAAGCCGCTTCCGAATACTCCGGCGAAAACATTAAAACCTTTGCCGACGCAAACGGTAACGTCGTTGTCAAGATGGACAAGAACCTGAAAACCGAAACCATCGTCGCTACAGGTAAAGACGGTAAAGACGGCAAAATCGGTATCAACGGTAAAGACGGCGTAACAACAAATATCTCCGTTACCCGTGACGGCGAGCCCGGAGTGGACGGTTCGGCCGGCACGACGGCGACCCGTATCGTATACGAAAAACCGGACGGCACCAAAGAAGAAGTAGCTACTTTGAATGACGGTATGAAATACGGCGGCGATACGGGAACTGTCATCAAGAAGAAGCTGAACGAACAGGTGAACGTCATCGGCGGCATTACGGATACATCCAAACTGACGGACGATGATAACCTCGGTGTCGTATCCGACGGCGGCAATAACCTGAAAGTCCGCATGGCCAAAGACCTGAAAGGGCTTAACAGCGTGACCACCAATACCCTGACGGTGGGAGACGTGAAGATCGATAACAGCGGCATCAACGCAGGGAATAAGAAGATCACCAATGTGGCGGCAGGCGATGTTTCCTCCACCTCCACCGATGCGGTAAACGGCGCTCAGCTCTGGAACACGAACCAGTCGATCCGCACTATCGGCGGTGCCGTCAATGAACTGGGAGACCGCGTGAATCGGGTCGGCGCAGGGGCGGCGGCTCTGGCGGCGCTCCATCCGCTGGATTTTGATCCGGATGACAAGTGGGATGTGGCAGCCGGCTACGGCAACTACAAAGATGCCAGCGCCGTGGCGATCGGGGCGTTCTATCGTCCGAATGAAGACACCATGTTCAGCGTGGGCGGCTCCTTCGGCGGCGGCGAAAACATGGTCAATGCCGGTGTCAGCCTCAAGCTGGGACAGGGTAACCACGTGTCCACATCACGGGTCGCTTTGGCTAAAGAAGTGGAAGACTTAAAAGCGATTGTCAAGGCGCAGAGCGCTGAAATAAAGGCTATGCGCGGGGCTATGCAGGCGGGCATGACGGAAATGAAAGATGTCACCTTCCCGGATGTGCCGCAGGATCACTGGGCATATGGCTATGTAAAATCTCTGGCCGACAGGGGCCTTCTGGTAGGATACCCCGACGGTGAATTTAAAGGGGAGCGTTCCATGACCCGCTATGAATTTGCGGCTATCATTTACCGTGCTTTGCAGAACGGCGCGCCGATTGACAATAACATGGCAAAAGCGATCGGAGAATTCGAACCCGAAATCAATCGGATAAAGGATCTGGATCGTACCCGTGTCGATCGTATTTCCGGCAAGGATAACGACCGGCATAAGGTGGAACGCCTCCGTGTCAATAATGAAAGCAATAAGGAAAAAGGCGATTACCGTGACATATACGGTTCCCATATTTCGCCTGAAGCGTAAGCCGGATTATCGCTGTATGCGATGACGGGCAGCGCCTTCTTGCCTGACCGGAGAACAGTACCCGGCAGACGGGAAAATCATGTAATACAGGGGATGCGCGCATCCCGAAAAGCAACGACAGCATCGGTGCATTAAAGCCGATGCTGTCGTTGTGTTTTGGAACCCGTTCAAGAAAGGATTTTATGTAAGAGAACAGAACATATGTGATAAAGAAATAGACTCTATTATACTGCAAGTGACCAACCCAACAAAATAACAGGAGACTCCTTTTTCACCTGGCTTTTTACGATTCTTTTCGAGTTGGAAAAACGGATTGATCTGACCGGGCGCAGCGTATATGAAAAAAGAGTGTTTGGATTTCTTGCAGAACGTCTTTTCAATATATAGCTGGAAAAGCAGAATATAAAGATTTATGAGACGGATGTGGTCATGCTGGAACATGTGGACTGGCTGAAAAAGGGGTGGCATTTTTTGAAACGGAAAATATCGACAGGAAATGATACATGAGGAGATGGTGGCTGTACTATCTTTTGTCAATTTAAGGCATATGTTTCGTGAAGCGTACCTTTTGTTTCCATTACGATTACAGGAGGGGAAATTGAGCTAATCTCCATCTTGATCGTTTTAATATAAACGAAAAAATCGTTTATATCATTGACTTCGCTCGGGACAATTTGATATAGTAGTGACAGGAGGTGATAGTTGTGATTACATATTTTTCTATGGAAGGATTTCTTTCTGTTAAGAAAAAGGTGGATCTTTATTTCGTGCCCAAACCTCATACACGAATTACAAAAACCCGTTTTGAAGATAATTTTATCCACACGCCAAAGTATAAATTAATGAAAGCGGTTGTTCTTTTTGGAATGAATGCGTCCGGCAAGTCTAATGTGCTGCTTGGCATGGAGCATCTCATTTCAATGATTAATCGTGGATTGAATTTAGGTGCTGTTGATGATATGCGTCGGAACCTGATTAATTTTGACTGCGAAACAGTTGGTTTTGAAATCGGTTTATATGATGTGAAAAGTGATCAGGATTATGTATACCGAATTGCCTATGATTGTGAGAAAATCGTTTCTGAAAAGTTGGTTTTAAACGGACAGGAAATTTTTTCTTTTTCTGACGGGAAGTTATCTATCGCAAATCTGAGCGGTATAAAAGAGCGGGATGCCCTTATCCGGTTATTTTCCGGTGTTTCTACAGAATTATATCTGTTGAAGCTGAAAGACTACATGGGGGAGTATATTACTTCTTTCCGAAAACTGGCAGCCGCCGTAAAAACAAATATCCGGGATGTTGTACCTCTGCTGGATAGGAATGACATCAGAGTTGTAAACGAAGAACGCAAGGGCTTTTGGGAAAATAATAAAAAGCGTATTTTATCTGTTTTTCATATGCTGGATGGAACGATTACGGATATCGGATTTGAAAAGATCCAGGCAGACAGATATGAAGTTCTTATTTTCCGGGGGAAAAAGAAATATCATTTGGGAATAGAATCTAAAGGGATTCAAAAAATATGCCATTTAATGGATGTTTTGATAACCAATATGATTAATGGGGAGGTACTGGCTGTTGATGAGTTGGATTCTTCCATCAGCACGGGTTCTTTGCTTGAGTTGTTTAATGATTTGATAAATACGAAGGAAAATAAGGGGCAGTTTATTATTACTTCTCATAATCCTTTTTTGATGAATCAGAATATTTTTCATCCCCAGCAGTTGTACATTGTGAATAAAAGATCTGATTTGTCATCAGAAATCTATTCTTTTGATGATTTTGACCTTCGTAATGACAAAAATAAATTATACGAAGATTATCTTAAAGGAAGGTTTGGTGGGGCCGGTGAGTAGATCTATTCGAAGGCTTGCTTTGCCCAAAAGGAAACTTAAGAACGGAGTTCTATTCCTGGTGGAAGGGAAGACTGAAAAAAATATCATTTTCCATCTTTTTGACCAAAAGGATTATCCGAATATATCGTTTAGTGTACAGGAATACCAGGGCGGTGGATATGTTGATATAAAGAATTGGATTACAAAGCGAAGGGATAGTCTTGATATTGTTTTTGTTATTTGTGATTTGGACCGAGCACAGGAAGAGACGGAAAGAAAAAATCTTATTACAACTATTAAATTTCTGGAGAATGAAAATATTGGGAATAATATGTTTTTGTCATTTCCTGATTTTGAACAATGGCTACTCCGCGGTTTGCCCGGCAGTAATAACAGGCCATTATATCCCCAGCTCGGATATGCTAATGAAGCAAGACAAAAGGCGGATGAACATTTGTTTTCCAAGTATACAGGTGCGGGAGGCAATTTTTCCACAGCTGAAAGATACTTTTCCGGAAGACCTTTATTCTATATGAAAAGAGATTTCTTCAAAGGAATATCTCAGGAAGAATGCATTAATACGGAACAAAGTTCATTATATTATTTAAGGGATTATTTAAAAGTATTGAATCATGCATGATTTATTGTATTTTGTTATGGAGGGAATAGATGAAAATCTATCAAAATGTAAATGGAAATTCCGGTATAGCAGGATATGAGATTGGCGATACCTATATTGAGGTTGAATTTGCAGATACAGAGGCGGCGCAGGGGCATGGACTCAATTCGTTTATTAACCGGCGGGTAAAATATTTATATGAAAATTGAAGGAGTCTTGCTTTAAAGGGCTCTTTTTTTGTATTGAAGTATAATGATTTTAAAAGATACGGGTAGGAAGGAAGTGTACATCATGAAAACACCGCGCAGAGAAATAGAGGACTGGCCTGTGCTGGCGGTCTGCTATGATTTTGATCGGACGCTTTCCCCTGAAAATATGCAGGACGGGTATATCCGTGCCGTGGACTATGATGTGGACAGCTTTTGGGCGGAATCGAACCGGCTGGCGGAAGTACACTGCATGGATCAGAATTTGGCGTACATGTATAGAATGCTTCAGAGCGCCAGAGGGAAGGAAATACTGAGTAAGGAAAGGCTGAAACAGTACGGCGGTAAAGTCAGGCTGTACGACGGCATTAGAGGATGGTTCCGCCGGATCAATGCCTATGGGGAAAAGCGGGGCATCCTTGTGGAGCATTACATCATTTCTTCCGGTCTGCGGGAGATCATAGAAGGGACGGCGATTGCGAATGATTTCACCCATATTTACGCCAGTTCCTTTTATTACAATGAGCATGGAGAGCCCTGCTGGCCGGCGCAGGTGATCAATTACACGAATAAGACGCAGTTTCTTTTCCGCATAGAGAAGGGAACCCTGGATATCAATGACAATGCGGTGAACGATCACTTTGCGGAAGGCGAACTGCGCGTCCCGTTCAGGAATATTGTATACATCGGCGACAGCGCCACGGATATCCCCTGTATGCGCCTTGTCAATTCACTGGGCGGCCATTCCGTCGGCGTCTACGATTTGGAAAATACGGCCAGCAAAGATACGGTACGCCGGATGATCCGGGACGAACGCATTCGTTACTATGTACCGGCGGATTACACGAAAGAAAGTGAAATGGACACACTCATGCACCGGATTATAGATAAAACGGCAGCCTATGAGGTGCTGGAAGAGAAGCATTTGAGGGACAGGAAAGAAGCGGTAAGTTGTAATAATAGATGCCATAGTTCTTGAAGTGTAAAATAAATAATTTGAAAAAAGCCGTCTGGTAGGAACTAAGGAGGAAAATGAAAAATGGATGGATTTGGTTTTAAATATTTGTCGGTAATAAAAGAATGTATGGATCAAGTATATAGGGAAATTCCTAATCTTATTAATCAGAGAGGCAGAGAAATTGGGCATGAGCAAAGTATAAGTTTCCGATTGGGGTATTATCTGTCAAATGCATTAAAAGATAAAATGGGTTATTATATTGATCTTGAATATAATAATGATTACGGTAAAAAAGGCGATGAGAAGTATAATAGTGAAGGGAAAAAAGTTCGTCCGGATATTATTTTCCATGATAGAAAAAAGAATAATCTTTTTGTAATTGAAATGAAAAAAGGTGATGTGAGTGATGATAGGGAAAAGGTGTGGAATTATATGCAGAAAAATACACAGCACTATAAAGAAGGATATTGTATATATCATTTGAAAGAATATACTTATATTATTGAAGCGTTCAAACGTAATGAAGAAGATGATGATATTGAGAAAAAATATTTGAATGTAATAAAGACGGCTGTATCAAAAAATAGACATAGATAATTAAGAACAGGAGGAAAAATCATGAAATAGAATTTTAAACCGAATACCTGACTGTGCCCTCAGCCGGTACTTGTGATTGCCTCTTATGACGCGGATGGCACGGCGGACGGGATGGTGGTGGCCTGGGGCGGGATTTATGATGCAAACCAGGTGGGATTCATGCTGAATCATACCCATAAGACTGTGGCGAATCTATTGGAAAAGAAAGCGTTTACGTAAGCATGGCGACCGTTTCCATGATGGCGGAAGCGGATTATCTGGGAATTGTGTCGGGAAATTGTGTACCCTATAAGGTGGCGCGCGCCGGACTTCATGCAGTGAAGAGCGAGTTTGTGGACGTGCCGGTGCTTTCGGAATTTCCTTTGGTCTTGGAGTGTAAGGTGTCCAAAGTAACGAAAGTAGGCGAGGATTAGCATACGGACACTTAGATTTAAATCACCCAATGAAGTGGCAACAGAATTCTTCTTAACTTTATTCTGCATGAGGGCTTGTCACATATGTCTGATTATGCTACGGAACCCGTTCAAGAAAGGATTTTCCTTCTTCCTATTTCTATGTATTCATGTTACAATAAAGTATCGTTTTTTAATATATTTATAGTCGCTTCAATGTAGATAAAAAAGGAAATATGGCAAAGGAGTGTGGATTCATGAATCGTATTTACAAGGTCGTATGGAGCAAGGTGAAACATGCTTATGTGGTGACGTCGGAACTGGCGAAGAGCCATACGAAAAGTGCTTCGGGAAAAGCAGCGAAAGCGGTGTTGGCGACTGCCGTGGGGATAGGGTTCCTCATGGGCGGTTATGCGGCTGATGCTGCTGATACGGCAACAGGTTCGGGCAACGGCGTGGCGTATGGTACGGGCAGTAACGCACCGAAAGCGGAAAATGTGGCCATAGGTAAAGATGCGACTATTTCCTATTCAGGTGGTGTCGGGATGCCATCCACAGGGGATATTGTAATTGGCAATAAAGCCAGGACGAATAATTATATTGATCAAGGCGGCGGTATCGCCATCGGTTCTAATTCCTTTGTAGAGAATATGGTAGGTGGATTAGAGCGCTCGTTTGATTTTAATCAAGCGGGATATAATAGTTTATTTGGGGTTCCTTATGGACTGCCTAAGCATCCTGATAAAATGGTGACTGGTGTAGCCATTGGGCAAAATACCTATGCTCGTTCCGGCAGCGTTATGCTTGGTACCCATAACTATAAAGGGACGTTGGGGGATGTAACTGTTGATAGTGCTGATGTGAGGTCCCATAACCTGTTGCCATTTGCAACGGCATTAGGGGCGAACAGCTATTCTCACGGTCTATTTTCTTCTGTTACCGGGGCATATTCTATTATTTCCTCAAACTATGATGGGAATAATTCATCCGCTGCAGGTAAAAATTTTGGTGCTACCATTACAGGTTCCTTAAACAGCATTGAATCGGCGACTTCATCCTCTAATTATTCCGGAGTGGCGAACAGCATTGTCGGTACGGCAAACCGGACGTTTAATTCCAATGGTTCGCTAATTTTTGGTGCGGGCAATGAAATCACCAATTCTATTACCAGTATTTCTGCTCCTTCTGGTAATAGTACCTCTGCCAAGGATCTGGCCGATACGCTTCGTGCTGCTGTGAAAACATCCAAGAGCGGCGGTGCCACCCTTGCCATCGGCGGAGGAAATACAGCAGATTGGACCCAGCTTTCTCAAATTATTGGTGTGAACAATACGTTGAAAGGTACATCTGGGGCTATTAGTAAGTTTAACATGATTGATGGCTACAAAAATACCGTAACCAAGGCCGAGCACGTGTTTGTGATCGGCTCCGAGAATACCGTTGAAAACAGCAAGAGTCAGACCGTTATCGGGGACAGCAATAAGATTACCGATAGAAATGCCGGTACGGTTTCCGGGCACCAGGAAGAAAGGACGAAGAATGTGTCCGACCTTGTCATCGGCAAGGGGAATGATATTTCCGGCAACGACACCTACATGAAAGGGTATGAGAGCCTGACCGTTATCGGAAATAATAACAAAGCGGTCAATCCTAGCTCGGGTATCGTGATCGGGGATAACCAGAAGTTATCAGCGATTAAAGAATCCGTCGTTATCGGTTCCATGACACCGGAAGAAAAGGCCGATTCCGATATCCAGCAGAAACATGCCAGTGTCGTTGTCGGGTATCATGCCCAGAGCGGGACCAGAGACGGCGGTGGAATGAATGTGGCTCTTGGCCATGGCGCAAAAGCTTATGGCTGGCAGGAGACCGTGACAGGAATCAAATCCATTGTAGAAGCAGGCGATTCCGGCTATGACGGCTATCTGGCTTCTGTCTATGGCGGTCTTAATACTGTAGCGTCAAATAAGGCGGACCAGAATGATGGGATGGCAAACACCGTCGTCGGTACCCTGAACAAAACAGAAGGCGCCAATGGGGCACTCGTTTTCGGCGCGGGCAATAGCGTTACACATTCTTTCGGGACGGCGCCGACCGATGAAGATGGAAACAGTATGAACGAACATTGGGGTGATACCATATTTGGAGGAGGACAGAGGTATGCTATAGGAGAAGGACCGCTGGGTCATGATGAGCTCAGGAAAGCAATGGGACTGGCCATGTCGACCGGCGGCGGTTCCGTAGTGACCATGGGGAACGGAAATACTTCAGATTATGCCGTCCATTCCCAGATCATCGGCTCCGGAAATATCCTTACAGGTACAGCAAATACACCCAGCATCAATAATACGATCAACGGATATGCGAATACAGGCAGGAATGTGGAACGTATGTCTATGATGGGGACCGGGAATAATATGTCAGGCAGTACGGCCGATGTCGTGATCGGGGATTACCACCATATGGACGGTGGTAAAAACAATGTAATCCTTGGATCCATGGCGACGGAAAAGAAGACTGTAGAGAAAACGTATACGCTGAAAGATGCTTCGGGCAATGTTATTCTCGAAAAGAAATATAAGGTGACGGAAAATGTACCGATTAAATCGCATACGGCGAATATAAGCAATGCGGTGATGCTCGGCTACAATACGGATGTGGAAAAAGACGGCGGCGTAGCGCTCGGTGCGGATTCGATTGCCTCTGTTGATAAGGGCGTCGCAGGCTATGACCCAGCTGCTGGTGATCATGCCAATGATACGACAGGCACGTGGAAAGCGACAGCCGCTGCTGTTTCTGTCGGTAAAGCGGCAACTCCGACCAGTGCGGCAGTGACCCGCCAGATTACAAACGTGGCAGCCGGTACGCAGGACACTGATGCCGTCAACGTGGCACAGCTGAAAGCGGTGAAATCCGCAGCGGCGGCAGCCAAGACACATTATTATAGCGTGAACGATGCAGGATATCATACAGGCAACTATAACAACGACGGGGCAAAGGGTGGTATGGCGCTGGCGGCCGGCGCGGGCGCGGCGGCTAACGGCACGGCTTCTACCGTAACAGGCACTTTCTCCCGTGTGGACGGGAACGGAACTGCCGGCTTTGGCGGCTTCCAGGGGGCAACATCTTCCGTTTACGGCACATTTAACGTCGTCGGTGCGAAGAGCGGCGTTGAATTTGACGGTGTGGCGAACAGCATTATCGGTGTAGCGAATAAGACGGAAAATGCCAACGCATCCTTGATCTTCGGTGCAGGGAACAAAGTTACCAATTCGTACCGCCCGGTGAACGGGTTTGCTGCCGGACCGTTGGCCAATGCGCTGCAGACAGCGATAAATACAGGCAATACGGATGATATGATCAACGCCCTGGGCGATCTGGTGAAAGACAGCGGCGGCGCCGTCCTTGCCATCGGCGGTGCGAATATCGCCGATTATGCCCAGCTCTCCAAACTGGTCGGCGTAGGCAACAAGCTCACCGGTACGGCCGGAAATGAAAGTAAATATAATATGATTGACGGCTATCTGAATATCGGCAAAAATATTAACCACGTATCCGTCATCGGTTCCGAAAATACGGTAGACGATACGAATGATGCCCTTGTGCTGGGCAATAAGCGCAAACTTACCGGGGCAAACGGCAGCATTATCCTCGGTTCCGGCGACAGTGTGATCACGACAAGTGCATTGGATGCCGTTTCCATCGGGCACAATGCCAACGTGACCGTATCGGGCGGTGTGGCGCTCGGCTCCAGATCCGTGGCTGCCGTGGATGCCGGTGTTGCGGGTTATGACCCGTCCACCAAGGCGGCATCCACAGATACCTCTTCTACATGGAAGGCCACAGAGGCGGCTGTTTCCGTAGGTGATGCGACAAAACATGTGACCCGCCAGATTACCGGTGTGGCAGCCGGCAGTGAAGATACGGACGCCGTCAACGTGGCACAGCTGAAGAAAGTGGAAGCCAAGGCGGAAGCGGCGGAAAAGAAACATACTACCGTGAAAGCGGGAGATTATGCGACCGTAACGGAAACCACCAATGCCGACGGCGGGAAGGAATATACTGTCAGCGGCCCCAAGATGGAATCTACGGACGGGTCGGTACGGATTACGGATAAGGTGGAAAACGGCAAGAAAGTCGGATATAACCTGTCCGTTGATACAAGCAGCCTGGGGATTGAAAAGACGGCGGTAAAAGCGGGAGACAATGTAACCGTGACCTCCGAGAAGACCGGGAATACGACGACATATACCGTCAATGCCAAGGACACGGTAGTGACCGGCGGCACGGCTTCTTATGCCGCGGACGGTACAGGTACCGCTACCCTGATAAACAATGACGGGACGACAGCGACCATCACCGGCCTGCAGGATCGGTATACGTCGTCCGCTTCGCTCAGCGGGGATACGTTGAACTTCACCCGCAATGACGGCAGCACCTATTCCGTTTCCGGCATCGCTTCTTCCCAGGATATCCGCAATGTGACCAGCAAGGTGAATAAACTGGATACCCGCGTGAACCGTGTCGGTGCGGGAGCGGCCGCACTGGCGGCGCTCCATCCGCTGGACTTCAATCCGGATGATAAATGGGACTTTGCCGTGGGTTACGGCAATTATAAGGATGCCCATGCCGTGGCGGTCGGGGCGTTCTATCGTCCCAATGAAGACACGATGCTGTCAGTCGGCGGTTCCCTGGGCGGCGGTGAAAACATGGTCAATGCCGGCCTCAGCGTGAAGCTCGGGCAGGGCAACGGCGTATCCACCTCGAAGGTGGCCATGGCCAAGGAAATCGTCGACCTGAAAGACGCGGTTACCCGTTTGGAAGCACAGAATGAACAATTCCGTCAGATCATCGGGCAGATGGCAGGAAAGCACGTAGACGTGGACTTCCCCGACGTGCCGAAAGATCACTGGGCGTATCAGTACGTGAAATCCCTGGCGGACAGAGGGCTTCTGGAAGGATATCCTGACGGCGAATTCAAGGGCGATCGTTCTATGACGCGGTATGAATTTGCGGCCATCATCTACCGTGCATTACAGAACGGCGCACCCGTCGACGGGAATATGGGCAAGGCCATGGATGAATTCGGCCCTGAAATCGAAAAGGTGAGAGAAGCGTACCGCTTCCGTGTAGACCGTGTTTCCGGCGGGGATAATGACCGCCACAAAGTGGAACGCGTGCGTGTAAACAACAAGGATCATAAGGATAAAAACGAGTATCGCGACGTATACGGCTCGCATATTTCACCTAAAGCGAAATGATTTCTGGCATAACAAAAACAGCATAATGGGGAAAATCCCCGGCTTTCTGACAGCATCGGCTATACTGTGCCGATGCTGTCAGTTTTTTATTCCGGAAATGAAGTCGCTGAGGAAGACCGGCTTTCTATTTTCGGAATTATATGTTACAATAAATTGACATTTCATAAACGTTTAACGCACAAAATTTATAATTTAAGATGTAAAAAAAGGAGTGTGGATTCATGAATCGGATTTACAGGGTCGTGTGGAGCAAGGTAAAAGGCTGTTATGTCGTCGTTTCGGAATTGGCGGGAACAGCGAAAAAAAGCGGCAGGGTAAGAGCCTCCGGAAACACGCTGGCAGCGGTTTTGGCGGCTTTTTTATTGACCGGGATTTCTGTAAGTTCTGTATCCGCGGCGCTTGACGGGGTCAATACGTTTGTAGAACCGGGGAATCAGAATATTAAAATCGGGAATGGGACTGATTTAAGAAATAACAGCGCGAAGAACGGTGCCATTGCGATAGGCGATCATGCCCAGATTGATGATTATGTCATGCAGGAAGGCAGTATTGCTATCGGCAAGAACGCTTTTGTAGAAAACATGTGGGGAACGCAGGACAAAATATTCCGTTTCGGGATGCATTCGACGGATCCGTTACGTACGGATCACTTGCTGCCGGCGGGGATTGCCATCGGACAGAATACTTATGCCCGCAGCGGCGTGATGATCGGCGACCATAAGTATGTCGGCGCCTTGGGAGATACTACTGTAAATTCCAATACGGACAATGAAAAGCGCAAACTGTCCGTTTTGGTGGGCGCGACCACCGTCGGGCTGAACAGTTATTCTGCCGGGGCGTTTGCGACGACGACCGGCGCCTACTCCATCATGACGAATGCGTATGACGGAGATACGAACCAGGGATCTGCTGCCCAGAACTTCGGGGCGGTCATCAACGGCTCCTTTAACAGTATTGAATCAAAAACGTCAGGCAGCAATGTATCGGGGATCGCCAATGCGGTCGTAGGGACTGCCAATCGGACCTATAACGCAAACGGCACCTTGGTTTTCGGTGCGGGCAATGAAGTGACAAATTCAGTAGACAATATAGCAAATCCCATGTCGTTTTTGGGGCTCAACAGTCCCAAAGAATTGGCGGAAAAACTCAGGGAGGATATACGGAGAAATGATTCCGGCGGCGCTGTTCTTGCTGTCGGCGGCGGAAATAAAGCGGACTATGCATACCGCTCCCAGCTGATCGGAGTGGGAAATACCCTGAAAGGAACCGCGGCGGAAAAGGCTACTTACAATTTACTGAACGGCTATAAAAATACAGGTACCAATGTAAGCGGCGTGACCGTCATCGGTTCCGAAAATGAAGTGGAAAATTCCAATACGGCGTATACTTTCGGCCCTCAGAACAAGGAGAAAAATGTAAAGCATACTTATGTGACCGGCGAGGAAAATAACATTGAAGACAGTGAAGACGTACGGGTCGTCGGCAAAGGAAATACGGTGAAGAAGAGTGACCGGCAGAATGTATTCGGTGATAATAACAGCATCACGGAGCGGGACAGAGGCACTGTTTCCGGATATCATGGCATAACACGTAACGGCACTTCGGACTTGGTTATCGGCAGGGGAAATAAAATTGAAGGCAACGATACCTACATGAAAGGGTATGAAAGCCTGACTGTTATCGGGAATAATAACGAAACGGTTAATCCCAGTTCGGGTATCGTGATTGGGGATAATCAGACTTTTCATACGATTAAGGAATCTGTTATTATCGGTTCCATGACACCGGAAGAAAAGGCTTCCGGCAAAAGAGAACAGGGCGGCGGAAGTGTCGTCGTAGGGTATAATGCGCAAAGCGGCAGCGGATTGAATGTGGCAGTGGGACACAGCGCGCTGGCCTTGGGCTATGAAGGAACAGTGACAGGACATAATTCTGTCATTGAAGACAATGACAACTCTTTCTCGAATGTCTGGTCTTCTATTTATGGGGTGAATAACAAGATTACCTCGGACGGTAACACCTCAAATGGCTTAGCGGGCAGCATCATTGGTACCTGGAACAAGCTGGATAATGCGGACAATTCGATGATATTCGGTTCAGGGAACATCCTTTCCCACGCTACAGTAGATATGTCAAGCGGACTGGAGGGAACATTCGGGCAAGGCTCTATGACTGAATTGCTGTTCCGCAGCGGGTATCAGGAAGGGTATTCGGATCAGGCGGCAAAAGTAATGGGGGACTTTGCGAATACCAGCGGGTCTGTCCTTATCGCAGGGAATGGAAACCGTTCTGATTATGCCCGGCGTTCCCAGATCGTCGGAACGGGAAATATTCTGAACGGCACGGCAAACGGCATCAGCGCTGGCAATACAATGGCGGGATTCCGGAATACAGGAACCAACGTGAACCGGGTGGCTGTAGTAGGAACCGGAAATAAGATATCCGATGGAACGTCGGATGTTGTCATTGGCGATTACCATGAAATGTCCGGCGGGACGAATAATGTCGTCCTTGGTGCCATGGCAACAAAGGAAGACGTCGTGAGCAAGACTTATACGCCCAGTTTGGGGAATTCTTCCGGTGCGCCGGGAGGGTATACTGGGATACCGATTCCATACAATGTGAGAGCCACCGTTCCGACTAAAACGCATACCGCCAATGTCAGCAATGCCGTCATGCTGGGTTACAATACGGATGTGCAGAAAAGCGGTGGCGTGGCTCTCGGCAGCGAATCCGTTTCATCTGTGGATGCCGGGGTATACGGTTACAGTCCTGACACAAACCAAAATATTCAAAACGATACGGAAATAGCAAATTTAACAGGGAAAACGGCAAGACTGGCAGAACTGAACGGAGATTTGCCCGGTCTCTCATCCGCTTACACGGCGAAAAAAGCGGACTATGAAGGGAAAGTTACTGATTTCTTGGAGAAGAGTGCTGAATATACACAAGCCTACCAGACCTATCACAGCTATGAGCATTCCGGCGATCAATACGATTTGGCGCGCAAAAAGAAAATGGACGATGCCAAGACGGTTATGGATACGGCGCAGACGGCTATGAACTCCGCTAAGGCCGATTATACGGATGCGGAAACGAAGTATAATTCCGCTCTTGGCGAGAGAAATCTGATCATAGGGACTTGGAAAGCGACGGCAGCCGCTGTTTCCGTAGGAGATGTTTCAAGAGGTATCACTCGCCAGATTACCGGCGTGGCGGCAGGTACGCAGGATACCGATGCCGTCAACGTGGCGCAGCTGAAGGCGGTGAGATCTGTCGCCGATGCCGCGAAAGTGCATTATTACAGCGCCAAATCTGCAAAAACGGGAGCCGGCAGCAACTATGACAATGACGGCGCCAAGGCGGAAGACAGCATCGTGCTCGGTATTTCTTCTTCTTCGAAAGGAGGGAACAGCACCGTTCTCGGCAATAACAATAAACTGACCGGAGTGAAAAACGGAAGAAACAACAGTATCGTCGCCGGACAGAATCTGGAAGTGGAAGGCGTCCATAATGCCGTATTCGGCACGGATTATAACAATTATGACCATAAGCTGACAAAAGTCTTCGGAGAACAGAATACGGTCCTCGGCGTAGGGAATCTGGTCGGCTATACGGCGGAAAAAGATCCGAACGATCCGACAAAATGGATCTACACGAAAAAAGGCAGCGGCAGTGACCAGAACGTGGCTGTCGGTATGACGAATACGGCTAATGGCGGCAGTGTGGTTCTTGGTACGAATTCCCTCGTAGATGATCTGGGAACGTCTGTCGGACATGGAAATGAGGTTGTCGGTTCTAATGACGGCGGCGGACAGAGAGGTCTTGCGCTGGGTAATAAACTTACAGTCAAAGGGGAAGAAGCGGTAGCTGTAGGTACAGATGCTTCCGCTACCGCGGACTGGACTATTGCCATGGGGTCAAAGAGCAGTGCCGAAAAACAGACTGCTATGGCCTTTGGTTATGATTCTCATACCAAGGTTTCCGGAGGAGTCGCCCTCGGCTCGTGGAGTGTAGCGGATCGTGGCGGTTTTACTACGTCGAAGAAAGGTGTTTTCAGCGATTTTGAACTGAACGGCAAGACGGCAGGCGCTGTTTCCGTAGGTACGGAGAATAAATTAAGACAGATCATCCATGTAGGTGACGCCACGGAAGATACCGATGCGGTCAACCTGCGGCAGCTGAAAGCGGTGAAGGATTCTTTGAATACGACCATTGAGGGGAGCAAGGTTCATTTCTTCTCCGTAAAGGGCAGCAGCGGTGATGAAAATTATAATAATGACGGTGCCACCGGTGATCGTGCGCTGGCAGTCGGTGTGGCCGCCAAGGCAGGCGGTTTGAAAGCGACGGCACTGACCGGCGGGAATGCGTCGGGCGATTTCTCTTTCGCCGTAGGCAATAATGCGCAGGCGAAGGGCTGGGGGGCTGTTGCTATCGGTTCGGGTACTTTGGCTGAGAAGCAAGGAACCGTGGCGATCGGTCACGGCGCGAAAGCCTATAGTCTTGAATCTGTCGCATTAGGATACAATACACAGGCAGGCGCTCCCTCCGGACAGCCGGGGGCGGGAAACCATGCACAAACCGCCATGGGCAGCGGTACGATTGCTACCGGCGGAGCTGCTACCGCATTCGGCTTTGAATCCGTAGCCAGCGGTGCGCATGCCATCGCCGGCGGCGATAAGGCAAAAGCGACCGGGCAGGACTCCGTGGCATTAGGAAAAGACACGGAGGCGTCCGGGACATGGTCGGTAGCATTGGGAAGTGATACGAAAGCGGAAGGACAGTCGTCTACCGCTCTGGGAACGGATACCACCGCTTCCGGAATTGCTTCTACGGCGATGGGGAGCAAGACACAGGCTACAGGTGTCGGTTCTACGGCTATGGGCGGCAGTACGACAGCGGCAGGCGGCTGGTCTTTAGCTAGCGGTGGACTATCAGAGGCAAAGGGCGACTATTCTACCGCCATGGGATATAACAGCAAGGCAAATGCAAAGAACAGTTTCGCCGTTTCCGGCGGCATTGTGGAAGACGCTGCAGAAAATTCCATAGCCATGGGCAAAGGTGCGAAAGCGTCTGTATCCGATGCGGTAGCGCTGGGAAGCGGTTCCGTGGCGTCCACGGAAAAAGGCAAGGTCGGTTATGATTTTTCCGGTGATGATCATTCCAATGACACCACGGGCGTATGGAAATCTACGGCAAACGCCGTTTCCGTAGGTGACGCGTCCAAAGGTATCACCCGCCAGATTACTGGTGTGGCAGCAGGCAGTGAAGACACGGACGCCGTCAACGTGGCGCAGCTGAAGAAAGTGGAAGCCAAGGCGGAAGCGGCTAAGACCCATGTGACAGCCGGTGATAATGTGACCGTTACTCATGATTCGACGACAAATACATACAAAGTTTCCGCCAAGGATACCTATACGACGGGCGGTACCTACGATGCGGCTACAAAGAAAATCAAATTCACACAGAATGATCCGTCCAAGAACTATGAAGTCGATGTGAGCGGTCTCGTAGGAAGCGGCGGAACCGGCAGCCTGACTTTTGCGGGAGATACGGGCAGCGCCATTACTAAAAATTCAGGCGAAATCCTGCAGATTACCGGCGGCGCGACAGAAGTGGCAGCAGCCAATAACATCGGCGTCGTTTCCGAAAACGGCAAGCTGAACCTGAAACTGGCTAAGAATATCGATCTCGGCAGCGACGGCAGCATCAAGACCGGCAATACGAAGATGGATAATGCGGGACTGACTATTGCCGGCGGCCCGTCCGTGACAAAAGACGGCATTGATGCAGGCAGCAAGAAAATCACCCATGTGGCGGCCGGTGAAATAAGCGCCACTTCCACCGATGCCGTCAACGGCAGCCAGCTCCATGCCGTGAAGAATGACATACAGAACATTACGAATAATGTGACGAACATCGGCGGTAAAGTGAATAAACTGGATACCCGCGTGAACCGTGTCGGCGCAGGAGCGGCTGCACTGGCGGCGCTCCATCCGCTGGATTTTGATCCGGATGATAAATGGGATTTTGCCGTGGGTTACGGCAATTATAAGGATGCCCATGCCGTGGCGGTCGGGGCGTTCTATCGTCCCAATGAAGACACGATGCTGTCAGTCGGCGGTTCCCTGGGCGGCGGTGAAAACATGGTCAATGCCGGCCTCAGCGTGAAGCTCGGGCAGGGCAACGGCGTATCCACTTCGAAGGTGGCCATGGCCAAGGAAATCGTCGACCTGAAGGCCGACAATAAAGAACTGCGCAAGCAGGTGGAAGAAATGAATGACCGGTTGAATGCGGTTCTCGGCCTGCTTGATGCAGGCAAAACCAGGGATTTCCCGGATGTACCGGAAAACCACTGGGCTTATGAATATATCCGTGTTCTTGCCGGCAACGGCCTCATCCAGGGGTATCCCGACGGTACCTTCGGCGGCGATCGTTCCATGACGCGGTATGAATTTGCCGCTCTCCTTTACAGGGCGCTGAAGAACGGGGCTCCCGTCGATGACACGATGGACAGGGCCATGAATGAGTTCGAGCCGGAATTGCGTCAGATCCGTGCAGACCGCATCCGTGTGGATCGCGTTTCCGGTAAGGACAATGACCGGAATAAGGTGGAACGTGTACACATCAACAATGACGATAACAAGGATAACAATGATTACCGTGATGTGTACGGTTCCCGTATTTCCGCCGAAATGAAATAATGTATTGCCAGTAGCACTTCCGGCAGATGCCGGAGGATATCTAAAAACAAGAGCACCGACCCATACGGGGCGGTGCTCTTGTTTTACAACTACAAAAAAAGAGTTCCCTTCAATGGGGAACTCTTTTAGACTGCTATCCGGCGAAGCGGGCGCTCCGGGGGATAGGTTACTGATTGTTTTCCACTATGCAGGCCGTGCCCTGGCCGCCACCGATGCAAAGTGTTGCCAGGCCGTACTTGCCGCCTTTTTCTTTAAGGCCGTAGAGCAGGGTTACGAGAATGCGGGCGCCGGATGCACCGATCGGATGACCGAGAGCGATAGCGCCGCCGTGGATGTTGACTTTGCTCATATCAAAGCCGAGTTCCCTGCAGCAGTATGCCGCCTGTGCACCGAACGCTTCGTTAGCTTCAATGAGGTCGAGATCGCTGCCCTTGAGGCCCGCTTTTTCAAGCGCTTTGCGGGAAGAGGGAACGGGGCCCGTACCCATGATAGCGGGATCAACGCCTGCAGATGCATAGCTCTTAATCGTTGCAAGCGGTTTGATACCGAGTTCTTTTGCCTTGTCGGCGGACATGATGACAAATGCGGCCGCGCCGTCGTTGATGCCGGATGCATTACCTGCCGTGACCGTACCGCCGTCGCGTTTGAAGGCCGGTTTTAATTTGCCCAGGGCTTCCGCCGTTACGCCTTCACGCGGGAATTCATCCGTATCTACAATGATGTCGCCCTTCTTGCCGTGAATGACGACAGGAACGATTTGATCTTTAAACGTACCCGATTTAATGGCTTCGACAGCTCTGGCCTGAGAGGTTGCGGACAATTCATCCTGCATTTCACGGGTTATACCGAATTTTTCAGCTACGTTTTCAGCCGTAATACCCATGTGGTAGTTGTTGAATGCATCCCACAACCCGTCTTTAATCATCCCGTCCACGAGTTTGCCGTCGCCCATACGATAGCCCCAACGGGCTTTCTGTACGAGGTAGGGAGCCTGGGACATGTTTTCCATGCCGCCCGCCACAACAACGTCAACGTCGCCGGCTTTGATCATTTGTGCTGCCAGGGATACGCAACGGAGGCCGGAACCGCAGACTTTGTTAATCGTCATTGCCGGGGTTTCAACGGGCATGCCGACTTTGATCATAGCCTGACGAGCCGGGTTCTGACCGAGGCCGGCCTGCAATACATTGCCCATGACCACTTCGTCGACGGCGTCTTTGGCAATGCCCGCGCGTTTAATGGCTTCTTCGATTACGACCGCGCCGAGTTCGACGGCAGAGACATCTTTGAAAGCACCGCCATATTTACCGATAGCCGTACGGCATGCGCTTACGATTACTACATCTTTCATTGAATACCACCCTTTCTCGTCATATCTTATAATTAATTAAAACACATAAGTAAAGGTAAGAAGCAGACCGAAATCAAAACTTGTTCTTGATTTCACAATCTCTATGTCTATATAGTATATTTTTTCATCTGTAATTACAAGGGAAAAATATAATATTCTTATGCCGAATTATCATCATAAAAGGAAAACATCCATTATAGGTAATACATAAAAACTAAAGCCGTATATAAAATATGTCCAGATGCATATGTGCGAAATATCACATACAAGGAGACAAAAAAAGCATCTTCCGCAGAAGATGCTTTTTAAGGATTGATGGAAGTTATGCTTAGAAAAGATTTGCGATGAAGCTGTATCCCAATAAGATCGCCATGGAAACAATCAATTTTGTGTTATCGCTGACGTGTGTCATGTTAAGATCCCCTTTCCTGGAATTGTATCTTCACATAAATATTGGTTAAAAGTTACAGATAAAGTAAGTTCTATGAAGAACATCCTTTATTTGTCTATATCTTACCACTCATGCAAATAAAATCAACGACCTAAAAAGTTATTGTTACCCCTTCAAAATGATATAAAGTAATGGAAGGACAGGTAAAATTGCTATAATAGGCGATTCATCAGCTGCTTTGTTTAATCTATAAGGATATGGACGAAGATTTAATTTAAAAATTTAAGTAATAAAAATTTATATAAGATTATTAATTATGTGAAAATTAAAAATAAAAAGAAAATACCTTAAAATATAATGGATTAATCGGGGTCAGAATAAAAGTATCATGCCCCCCTCGGTTGTATTTCCGGGCAACTCAGCTCGACAGCATGAAGTACGGTCTATATAATAAAACATAACAGCGGGAGGAAACAGAGATGGGATTTTTAAACGGCATTTTCGGGAAATTGTCTTTAGAGCCTGTGGATACAAAAATATATGATGAGGCGTTAGCTCTGTTTAATGACGAAGCGGCGCAGAATGAGACCGCGGAGGAGGACGAGAGGCGCTGTATTGTTAACGGGCTGTGTTGTGATACCCTGCCTGACGGAGAAGGGGAATTCGGATTTACCCGAACCAATCCCGTTCCGGTGAACGGGTTGTTCGGAGCCTGGTCGTATCTGTCGCGTCTTCGTTCCCTGCGGACGGGCGGCCCCGTTTATTTCCAACTGGCGGAGCGGGACGGGTCGCTGGCGCTGTTTGAAGTGATCAGCCGCAGCGGCAGTAACGCTTTCGATCTGTGGTTCAGCCTCTGTCATCCGCGTCGGTCGCATAATGTCCCGGAAGGATATATTCTGGAAAGGGAAGCCGTATTGCCGCGGGGTATAACGACGACGGCCGATACGTTCCCGAAAGGCTTGTATAAGGAAATACTGAAAGAGGCGAAGCGGCGGCTCCACGTGAAGGTGGCCGATAAGGAAAGTAAATACATTGACACGGAGCAGGCCCTTGCCGGCCTGGAAACGCTTCGCGCCGAAAGGAGGCACAATGAAAAATGCTTTTGCCGCCGTTCGGATGGATGAACGCCATCCGAACTGGTCATATGCTTCTGCCCGCAAGGGGAATCTCTACACGCGGCACGGTGATTTCCGTACTGAATTCGGCAGAGATTATACGCGTATTATCCATTCGCTCGCATACAGCCGTTTAAAACATAAGACACAGGTGTTTTTTACGACGAAAAATGATCATATTTCGACGCGGATCGACCATGTGAACCAGGTCAATTCCGTAAGCAATACGATCGGCGTTTATTTGGGGCTCAATACGGAGCTTATCAGCGCCATTGCCCTCGGTCATGATTTGGGTCATTCGCCCTTCGGACATCTCGGTGAACGGGTATTGCAGAAAATCAGCCGGGATGAGCTGGGCAAAACGTTCTGGCATGAGCAGCAGGGACTGCGTGTCGTCGATGAAATTGAAACGCTTCTCGATCCGGCGGGAAAGACGCAGAATCTCATGTTGACGTATGCCGTGCGGGACGGCATTATCAGCCATTGCGGCGAAGTGAGTTCTACGGTTATCAGGCCGCGGGAGGAAGCGATGGACCTGGCCGATATTACGCGGCCGAGTCAGTATGCACCGTATACGTGGGAAGGATGCGTTGTAAAAATAGCCGATAAAATAGCCTATCTGGGCAGGGATATTGAAGATGCCGTGCGTTTGCGTATTTTAAAGGAAGACGGCAAGCCTTTGCAGGACCTGCTCTGCGAGCTGAACAGCCACTTCCATGAAAATATGCAGTCCGTCACCAATACGTCCATTATGTACCCGTTGATTACGGATATTTGCCGGGAGAGCTCACCGGATAAGGGGATCGTCTTGTCTGAAGCGCATATTAAGCTGATGGATACGGTTATGCGCTTTAATTATGAGTATATATATAAAAACAAGCGCTTGGAAATTTATCATAACTACGCGCAGCTTATTTTGGAATCCATTTATAATCTGCTTCAGGAGTGTTACGGCAGTACCCGCACGATGGATAATATTCGCCGCCTGAGCGAAGCGTATCCGACTTTGGGGCGGCATTTTGAAAAGAGGATGAAGAAATTTTCCGATATCGGCCGGGCCGAGGCGAACCCTGAGGAATACGGGAATGACGTTATTTATCACATCGGCGAAAGCGAGGCCGATTACAAGAAAGCCTGCATAGACTATATTGCGGGCATGACCGACACGTATGCCGAGAAAATTTTCGGGGAAATGACGACCTTTTAGAGAAGAAACCTTGACTTTAATGAGTCGTATTGGTATAATTTCTTATGTTAAAGATTAAGCAGAAGCCGTCCGCTTCTCACCTTACATGGCGTTCGTGTTACTAAGGTCGTCTCTTGCGCAGATATGAGCGGATAGCCATGCTATTCGCTCTTTTTTTGCGGAGGTGAAAGATTATTAGTAAGGAATTGCGTATCAACGAACAAATCAGAGCCAAGGATGTGCGCTTGGTCAGTGATACGAATGAACAGCTCGGTGTTATGTCTTTGCGCTCTGCACGCCAGATTGCGGAAGAACGCCGTCTGGATTTGGTGGAAGTGGCTTCCAACGCGAATCCGCCCGTATGCCGCATTATGAATTACGGTAAGTACCGTTATGAACAACAGAAACGGGAAAAGGAAGCAAAAAAGAAACAGAAAGTGTTTACCCTTAAGGAAGTTAAGCTGCGTCCCAATATTGAAGACCATGATTTTTACGTGAAGATGAAGGCGGCGCAGCGTTTCCTGGACGAAGGCAGCAAGGTGAAGGTTACGATTATGTTCAGGGGCCGTGAAATGAGCCATCCCGAATTGGGCGAAAAGCTGCTCGTCCGTTTTGCAGATGAGTTGAAAGAAGTCGCCCATATTGAAAAGGCGCCTAAGATAGAAGGCAGAAATATGACCATGGTCATTGCTGCCAATAAGGCGAAGTAAGAGGAGGAATTTTATAATGGGGAAATTGAAAACCCGCCGTGCTGCGGCAAAACGTTTTAATGTGACAGGTACAGGTAAATTCAAACGCGCCAAGGCTTATAAGAGCCATATTTTGGAAAAGAAGTCTCCGAAGCGTAAACGTAATCTTCGCAAAGCGACTCTTGTCGCCAAGAGCTACATTGGAACAGTGCGCAAGATGTGCCCGTTTGTTTAATCCGTTTGACAGTACTGTAAGAGTGGGAGGAATATATAATGGCCAGAATTAAAGTTGGCGTTACAGCACACGCCCGTCATAAAAAAATTATTAAGATGGCAAAAGGGTATCGCGGTACACGCAGCCGTCTTTTCAAAAAAGCTAATGAAAGCGTAATGAAGGCGCTCTTTTATGCGCGTCGCGACCGGCGCCAGAAAAAACGTGAATTCCGCAAGTTATGGATTACGCGTATCAATGCGGCAACCCGTGCAAACGGCATGAGTTACAGCCGCTTTATTAACGGTTTGATGAAGGCCGGCGTGATCGTCAACCGTAAAATGTTGGCCGATCTTGCTGTAAACGATGCGGCTGCATTTACTAAACTGGTGGAATTGGCAAAAGCGCAGTAATATACTGAAGCATGGACCGCACGTAACGGTGCGGTCCTTTTGTATGATTACACATCCCTTTTTCAGGCGGCATGAGCCGTCTCTTCATTGAACCGGCCTGCTAAGCGGGCAGTTGGCTTTCTTATGATATTTTATGATAAAATGTCCAGAGGATTTATGAAAGAACGGTTCTGAAAAGAAGCGTGATTTCTTGTCTTTGCACTCTGTATCCTGTACAATTACAAATGGAGCGTGACGCAATGCATATTGTAATGGTGGAACCGGAGATTCCCGGCAATACCGGTAATATTTCCCGCCTGTGCGCGGCTAATCATATAACCTTGCATCTTGTAAAGCCGTTGGGTTTTTCTTTGGAAGACAGATATTTGAAACGGGCCGGGCTTGATTATTGGGATCTGCTCAGGCTGGAAGTGCATGAGAACTTTGCGGCGCTTCAAATGAAGTACCCGGATAATCGATATTTTTATTTAACGACGAAGGCTGAACGGTGCTATGCGGATATTGCGTTTCTCCCTGAGGATATGCTTGTTTTCGGAAAGGAAACGAAAGGGCTGCCCGAAGAGTTGTTGAAGGCCAATAGGGAGCACTGTTTCCGTATTCCCATGATTGACGAGGCGCGGAGTCTCAATTTGTCCAACGCGGTTGCCGTTGTTTCGTATGAAGCGCTGCGTCAGCTTGATTTCCCCGACCTTGCCAAAAGCGGCAGGGGAATAGAGAATTTGTAATAAGAGAGGGTTCCAGCATGGAAGAAGTATATGTGAAAGCAAATGAGTTGGCTGCGGCAATCGGTGCGTGCGAAGGGTACAAAAAGCTCCTTGCCGCCGGCGAAAAATTGGCGGGGGAAGAACCGACACGCAAGAACGTACGTGATTTTCTCGTCTTGCAGGCTAAGCTTGCGTACGCACAGTCCATGGGCGATAAGCCGATTAAGAAAAAGGTTGAAGACTTGAACCGTTTGGCGGAAATTCTTAAAAATAAACCTGTAGCCATGGAATATTTACAGGCGTATAACGCATGGCAGTCGAAGGCCGGCGAAATTTATCAGATTATTCAGAATTCCATGGCGGAAGGGATGAGCATTCTTGACCAGTAAGGCTATTGCGGCGTTTGAGGAGCGCCTTGCAAAAGAGGTGCCGTCAGACCGTGTTTTTATTGATGAACCTATGCGCGATCATACGACCTTTGCCGTCGGCGGTCCCGCGGATGTTCTCGTCCTGCCCCGTTCCGTAAAGGAGTTGTCGTTGGCCATTCGTGCGGCACGGGCCCTGCATATCCCTTTGACCGTTCTGGGCGGCGGTTCCAACGTTCTCGTTCTTGACGGCGGGATCCGCGGTGTCGTCATCCAGCTGAACGATATGAAGCGTGTCTTGTCCTGTCATGATGACAGAATACACGCCGCGTCCGGGTATATGCTTGCCGATGTCTGTAGGTTCGCGCGCGACAATTCACTGACAGGGGCGGAGTTTGCCTGCGGCATTCCCGGTACGCTCGGCGGCGCCGTTTTTATGAATGCCGGAGCGTACGGCGGTGAAATGAGCCATATTGTCTCCCGCGTACGTACGGTTAACGGGCATGGCGGCGTTACGACCTATGAGCGCGGCACATTCGGCTTCGCTTATCGGACCAGCGTGTTTCAGGAGTTGCAGGAATACGTGGTCGAAGTGGAATTACAGTTACAACACGGCGACAGGGCGGAAATTCAGGCGACGATGGATGACCTGACGGAGCGTCGGATGAGTAAGCAGCCCCTTGAAATGCACAGTGCCGGCAGTACCTTTAAGCGGCCGCCCGGATATTTCGCAGGGACGCTTATTGATCAGACCGGTTTGAAGGGCCTGTCACACGGCGATGCGGAAGTGTCGACGAAGCATGCCGGTTTTGTCGTCAATAAAGGCAATGCGACCGCGGCGGATATTCTTGCCGTCATCCATGAAGTGCAGCAATGTGTCAAAGAAATGCACGGCGTTGATTTGGAAACGGAAGTACGAATTATCGGTGAAGCGGCGGAATAAGCTGCAGCGGCTTAAAGGCCGGACGACACGGTTTTATAAAAAGTAAGGTCCCGCTCAGGATAGACAAGACCCGTAAGGCAGTGCCTTACGGGTCTTGTGATATTCCCGGGGAATATTTTGGTTGCACATCGGGGGCCCCCGCTGTTGAGAATGTGGAAACCCCGTAGGTTTATTGGATATAATGCATTTTCTGTGCTATACTGATACAGTTATATAAAAGCAGAGTTTTCTGATAGGAGAGAAATACATGGAACGTAAGGATATCCGCAACATTGCAATCATTGCCCACGTTGACCACGGTAAAACGACGCTCGTCGATGCGATGCTCAAACAGAGCCACGTTTTCCGTTCCAACGAAAAAATCGCCGAACGGGTCATGGACTCCGGCGATATTGAACGTGAAAGAGGCATTACGATTTTATCTAAAAATACATCCGTCATGCACGACGGCGTTAAAATAAATATTGTCGACACTCCGGGCCATGCCGATTTCGGCGGCGAAGTGGAACGTGTCCTCAACATGGTTGACGGGGTGCTTCTTCTCGTCGACGCGTTTGAAGGCCCGATGCCGCAGACGAAATACGTACTGCGCAAGGCCTTGGAACAGAACCTGAAACCTATCGTCGTTATCAATAAAATTGACAAACCTGACGCGCATATTGAAGAGGTTGAAGACGAAGTGCTGGAGCTTTTTATGGAACTTGATGCAAGCGATGAACAGCTCGATTTCCCCGTTATTTATGCTAACGGCCGTGACGGCGTGGCTAAGACGGATATGGCTGACGAAGCTGTGGATTTGCAACCTCTCTTCAAGGCGATTGTGGAACACTGCCCGTGCCCGAAGGGCGATCTTGAAGGCCCTCTTCAATTCATGGTTACGACCCTGGACTATGACGATTATGTAGGGAAAATTGCCGTCGGCCGCATTGTGCGCGGCAATATGAAGCCGAATCAGAATGTCCTTGTCGTTGACGGGGAAAGTCAGCGCAAAGCGAAGATCGCCCGCGTTTATACTTATGAAGGGTTGAACCGCATTGAACGGGAAGACGGCGCCTCGATGGGGGATATCGCTTGTATCGTCGGTATTCCCGATATTAAAATCGGTGAGACCGTAGCGGACCCGACCAATCCGGAAGCACTGCCCAAAATAGATATTGACGAGCCGACATTGTCCATGATTTTTTATGTAAATGACAGTCCTTTTGCCGGACAGGAAGGCGATCTTGTAACGAGCCGCCATCTTCGTGACCGGCTTTTCCGCGAAGTACAGACCAACGTATCCCTGCGCGTCGAAGAAACGGGATCTGCCGACGCGTTTAAGGTGTCGGGGCGCGGCGAACTCCATATTGCCGTCCTCATTGAAGAAATGCGCCGTCAGGGATATGAAATGCAGATCGGTAAACCGAGCGTCATTACAAAAGAGATTCACGGGCAGAAATGTGAGCCGCTGGAAGCGTTGACGATCGATGTACCGCAGGAATTCATGGGAGCCGTTATGGAACGTCTCGGCACACGCAAAGCGGAGATGGTCAATATGGTTGACCTCGCCGGCTATACGCGCCTTGAATTTATCATTCCCGCCCGCGGGCTTATCGGGTTCCGCAGCGAATTCCTTACGGCTACGAAAGGCAACGGTATTATGTATCATGTCTTTCACGGCTATGCGCCCTGGAAAGGGGAAATCCCGGGCCGCACGCGCGGCAGCCTTGTTGCTTTTGAAGGGGGAGAAACGACGGCTTACGGCATTTATAACCTGCAGGACCGCGGTACTATGTTCATCTCGCCGGCACAGGATATTTATTTGGGTCAGGTCATCGGTGAAAGTAACCGCGATGTCGATATTGACGTTAACCCGTGCAAAAAGAAGCATCTCAGCAATACCCGTTCCTCCGCCTCCGATGAAGCGCTGCGTCTCGTGCCGCCCCGTATCATGAGTTTGGAACAGGCGCTTGAATGGATTAACGATGACGAACTGGTCGAAGTTACGCCGAAGAGCATTCGGCTCCGCAAGGCTATTCTTGACAAACATGACCGCAAGAGGGCCGCAAAGAAAAACTGAGCGTATTTTATGCATAACCGGCCGCAGGGCCGGTTATTTTTGCAGTAAAGAAAACTGGCAGCCCTTGTGCAAGAGCTGCCATGACCATAAGACGATGACGGAAGACCGGAATGTCAAGTACAAGTATTAAAATAAATCGGCGTGGGAACCTGTGCGAACAAGAAATAGTTCTTTAGCGAGCTTTAAATCTTTCCTAAATCTGTTGGATGCGATGATATCCGGCTTCATTGCCTACATCCTTTACCAAATCCGAGAAGCTGTGGTACCGTTTATATTTTTCCGGATGTGCTTTCATTTCGTCATATTCAATTAAAGGAAGAGGAGATGTCAGAACAACTGACATTGAATTATGATGACCCGTTTACGGGGGATAAGTAACCGATAGCAATGACGGACCGGACATGCGCTTCCATGCGCAGCCGGTAACAGTTTTCATGACAACGGTACTGAATAGTGGTATTATAATAAAAGTATCACTAAATAGCGATAAAAATTTAACTCAGAGGGGGATTTATCATGAAAAAAAGAATCGTCGGTGTAGTCGGGCTGGGACATGTAGGCGCACACGTCGCCTTTGTCCTGGGTATGCGCGGCGCTGCCGATGTTGTTAAACTCTGCGACATTAATGAACAAAAAGCTGTCAGTGAACGTCAGGATTTAATGGATGCCGTCATGTTCATGCCTCATCGGGTTGAGTATGTGCCGGCTGCATATGAAGGACTCGGGGATTGCGATATCATCATCAACGCCATGGGTAAGGTCGCGCTCTGCGCCACCGGCAGCCGTAATGACGAAATGGGCTTTACCGTTCCCGGAGTTGCCGGGTATATCTCCAAAATCATGGCCGGCGGGTTCAACGGCTGCTTTATAAATATTACGAATCCCTGTGACGTTATTACAAACCTGATCCAACGCTTGAGCGGTCTGCCGGCCCGTAAGGTTATAGGTACGGGCACAGGCCTCGACAGCTCCCGCCTGATCAGCGCCATCTCTCAGCAGACGGGTTTGGATCATCATTCTTTCTCGGCCTTTATGTTCGGCGAACACGGCAATTCTCAGATGACGCCGTGGTCTGTAGTCACATTTGCGGGGCAGCCGTATTTGGAAATTGCGGAGCATGACGAACGGTTCCGCTTTGATCGGAAGGAATTGCAGGAACGCGCCATCAAAGGTGGCTGGGTAACATTCGTCGGCAAACAGTGCACGGAATACGGCATTGCTTCTACAGGTGTCCGCATTGCCGAAGCCGTTCTCCATGATGAACAGGTCATTATGGCCGCCAGCGTCAAACTTGACGGACAGTACGGCGAATCCGGCATTTACTGCGGCGTACCCGCCGTTATCGGGGCCGGCGGCGTGGAACGCATTATGGAATATACCCTTACGCCGGAAGAATTAAAGGAATTTCACGGTTGCTGCGATAAAATCCGTGCCAATATCGAAAAAGCTGATGCCTTGCTGAAGAAATAAACGGGCGGCGGTAAACTGTTCGTCTTTTATGTTTTAGGGAGAGACTGTGTTCGGACGGTCTCTCCGTTTTTATTTGAGACCACTCAGCCTTGTATCTTGCGGGCGCAACTAAGTATCCCGATGCGGTTGGATTTGGGATACAGAGGAAATAAAGCGCAGTAGTTTATGGCATTCCTCCTCTGCGAGTCGTCAGAACGCGCATAACCCTTGCGGGCGCGACTAAGTATCCCGACGCTGTTGGCTTTGGGATACAGAGGAAGAAAAGCGCAGTAGTTTATGGCATTCATCCTCCTCTGCGAGTCGTCAGAATGCGCATAACCCTTGCGGGCGCAATTCTAAAATTTCACAGCTTCGCAGAAGCTGTGAAATTAAGAATTGCTGCCCTTTGCGAAAAAGGGACGGTGATGGTATGATGTGGTGTATGGTATTGTAGGAGGAATAAATGTTTAGGCATGTGTTGTTTGACCTCGACGGGACGCTGACGGAGTCGCATGAAGGTATCCTCAGATCCGTCGCGTATGCATTGGAGAAAGAAGGGGAGCCGACGGATGGCCGCCTTGACCGGAAGATTGTTATCGGCCCGCCGCTTATGTATACGTTTACTCATACATACCGTTTCCCGAAAGAGAAGGCCCGGCGTGTGTACGGGTATTTTCAGGAGCGGTACGGCACAGTCGGCTTGTTTGAAAATCATCCGTATGACGGTATTCCGGCATTGCTGAAGAGTCTTCATGATGCGGGCATCCGGTCTTATGTGGCGACATCGAAGCCGCGCGTTCATGCCGTTGCCATTTGTGATGCATTCGGCCTGACCCCTTATTTATCGAAGATCGCCGGCGCCGAATTCGGCGGTGAGGAAGATAAAGCCGCTATTATGGAGGGCATCCTGAAGGGGATCCCGGACCGGCGGGACGGTGGGACCGTCATGGTCGGTGATCGCAGGTTTGATGTCATCGGGGCCCGCAGGTGTGACATTCCCGTTATCGGTGTCGGCTTCGGTTACGGCAATGAAAAGGAACGGGAAGAATTTACTCCCGATTATTATGCGCCTACCGTAGCGGCGCTTCGGGATATTTTACTGAATAAGGAGATAATTTAATGGTACATAAGGCAGGTTGGGAAGTTTCCGCAAAGCATCACGGTTTTCGCGTGGATAAGGTTGAATATATAAAAGAGGCGCAGAGTACGGCGTACGAGATGATTCATGAACAGTCGGGCGCAAGGGTGTTTTATCTTGCAAACGACGATGATAACAAGGTGTTCTCCGTTTCGTTCCGGACAACGCCGGCAGACAGTACGGGCGTGCCTCATATTTGTGAACACTCGACGCTCTGCGGTTCGCGCAAATTCCCTCTGAAAGAGCCGTTCGTCGAGCTCGTAAAGGGCTCGCTCAATACATTTCTTAACGCCATGACATTTCCCGACAAGACGATGTATCCCGTGGCCAGCCGCAACGCCGTTGATTTTAAAAATTTGATGGATGTTTATCTGGATGCCGTGTTCTTTCCGAATTTTTTGAAAGATCCGCAGATTCTCAGTCAGGAAGGCTGGCATTATGAGCTGGAAGCTCCGGACGCTCCGCTCACATACAGCGGCGTCGTGTATAATGAAATGAAGGGTGTGTTCTCGTCGCCCGATGCGCAGCTTGAACGCAGGGTGATGCAGCATCTGTTTCCGGATACGACGTACGGTGTCGAGTCCGGCGGCGATCCCGATGATATTCCCGATTTGACGCAAAAAGATTTCGTCGCTTTCCACAGACGGTATTATCATCCGTCGAACAGCTATCTCTTCCTTTACGGTGATCTGGATATCGATGATACGCTGGCGTTCATTGACCGTGAATATTTGAGCGCTTTTTCGGCTGAAGATGTTCATACGGAAATTACGCGGCAGGCATGCCCGGGCAGTGTCGTAAAAACATATCCCTACGGCATCGCTTCCGATGAAAGTACGGAACACGGGACGCTGCATTCTCTGACGTATGTCATTGACGACGCTCTCGATACGACGTTGGGGCTGGCTATGAGGGTACTGACTTATGTATATCTCACTTCGCCGGCCGCTCCCCTGAAAAAGGTGTTTGTTGATGAGGGATTGGGCAAAGATATTTCCGGTGATTTCCAGGACGGTATTTTGCAGCCGTTGTGGGGGATCAGGATTAACGGTTCCGAGCCGGATGCGCAGAAACGGATTTTACCGCTTATGCGGGATTTCTTCCGTGAAGTTGTCGCACAGGGGATCGACAGGACTCTTCTTGCCGCTTCCTTAAACCGCCTTGAATTCGCTCTTCGCGAAGCGGATTTTTCCGGTCGTCCGAAGGGGTTGATCTACGGTATCTGCTGCATGAACACGTGGCTTTATGACCGCGCGCCGGGAGACGCTATCCGCTACGAAGATTCTCTGAAGATCCTGCGCGCCGGTATTGAAACGGACTATTTTGAACGGATTATTGAAAAATATATTCTCCATAATCCCCACTATGCGCTTGTGTCCCTCGTGCCTGAACCGGGACTCGCGGAACAGAAAGAAAGGGCCCTGGCCGATAAGCTCGCGGCGTATAAAGCAACCTTATCTGAGAAGGAACTGGAAGATATCATGGCGGCCGCGAAGGCATTGAAAAGACGTCAGGAGACACCCGATTCGGCGGAGGCGCTGGCGTCAATTCCCATGTTGTCGCGTGGCGATTTAAAAAAGGAAGCGGACTATGAAGAAGCGGCTGTCTCCGAAGCCAGCGGCGTACCTTTCTGCCATGTGGAGGATAAGACGAACGGTATTATCTATATTAACGCCTTCTTCGATTTGCACGGTTTTACTAAGGACGAATTGCCTTATGTCTATCTGCTTGCCGACGTGCTCGGCGATTTGGATACAAAAAGCCGTGACTACAGCGAGCTTTCCGCGTTAATCGATCTTCATACGGGCGGCATCCTGTACAGCGTCGGTTCCATTTCAAAGCGGGGCGACGGCAGTGATTACATGCCCTTTTTCCGCATAAAAGCAAAGGCCTTGACCTGTAATACGGAAAAGGCCGTGGAGCTTTTGCAGGAAATTACGTTACAAACCGTTTATACGAAAGGCTCCCGTCTGGCCGAGCTTATTGAAGAAGAAAAAACCGGCTGGGATGCGGATGCCTTCCGTAACGGCCAGACATTGGTGACAAAACGGCTGCTCTCCTATGTTTCGCAGCAGGCGGCTTTTGATGAGGCCGGCGAACTGTCCTATTATCAGTTTCTCAGTAAAATCGCCGCAACTGTCCGTGAAGAGACGCCGCGTATCGGCAATAAGCTTGACGAAATCATGAAAAAACTTTTCGTCCGTGCCCGTCTTACCGTAGCGGTAACGGGCGGGAAAGACGAAGCGGAGACACTTGCGGCCGCATTGCCTCAATGGCTTGATACCATGCCGGCCGGCACTGTCGGGGATTCGCTTTTCGATTTTGATTTGGAGCGTAAAAATGAAGGCATCATGACAAGCGGCAACGTGCAGTATGTTGCCAAAGGCGGCAACTTCTGCAGCCACGGCTACGCGTATACGGGCGCTATGGAGGTACTCGGCACTATCCTCCAGTATGAGTATTTGTGGATCAAGGTCCGCGTTCAGGGCGGGGCGTACGGAGCCCATACGCGGTTTAATTTTAACGGGCATATGGTCTTCTGCTCATATAGAGATCCTCATCTTGCCGCCACGCTTAAAGCGTATGACGATTTGGCCGATTATTTGGCGACCTTTTCCGTGTCCGAACGGGAAATGACAAAGTACGTCATCGGCACGCTCAGCCGCATCGATGCGCCTCTTACCCCGCAGCTTCGCACGGTAGCGGCTATGGCCAATTATTTCAATAACGATACGGAGGAAGAAAATCAGAAACGCCGGGATCAGATCCTCACGGCCGACGCTGAGGATATCCGTGCGCTGGCTCCGCTTGTCAAAGTGGTTATGAAGGACAATACCGTTTGCGTCATGGGCAGCGAACGCAAGATCAAAGAAGAAAGCCGCTTCTTTAAAGAAACCGTTTTCTTACCGAAGTAGGTGGTTACCTATGCGCAGTCGTTTCGCGCCCAGCCCGACGGGATATCTCCACCTGGGCAATGTCTGGACGGCTATGCTCGGCTGGCTGCAGACGAAAAAGGCCGGCGGAATTCTTGTCCTTCGGGTGGAGGACATTGACGAGCAACGTTCAAAGACCGAATATATGACGGCCTTTATGGAAGATATGCTTCGTCTCGGCCTGACATGGGACGAAGGGCCGGATGTGGGCGGCCCGTACGGGCCGTATATTCAGCGGGAACGATATGGCCGTTATCATGAGGCGATAGAACGGCTCGCGGGAATGGGCCTTATTTATCCTTGCTATTGCAGCCGCGCCAGACTTCAAGCCGTTGCCGGGGCCCCTCATGACGGGGACATGCCTGTCTATGACGGCCGTTGCTACGGCATGAGCGAGGCGGAACGGGAGAAGAACAATAAGCCGCCTTCTCTGCGCGTGCATGTTCCCGATTGCGTTATTTCTTATCAAGACGGCGTTTACGGCGAACAATGTGAAAACCTGCGCCGAGACTGCGGTGATTTTGTCGTTCACCGGGCCGACGGCATGTACGCGTATCAATTGGCGGTTTCGGTCGATGACGGCGCCATGGGCATAACGCATGTCTTACGGGGCAGGGACCTGCTCAATTCAACGGGACGGCAGATCGCGTTAATGCGCCTTCTCGGCTATAAGAACAGGATCGAGTATACGCATGTCCCTCTTCTCGTTGACAGTGAAGGCCGCCGTCTTTCCAAGCGTCAACACGGCATGACCGTACGTGACCTGTGGGCGGCCGGCGCCGACTCACAGCAGATTCTCGGCTATTTGGCCTATAAAGGCGGCCTTGTGGACACGCCCGGACGATACGGGTTGGGTGAATTGGTTCAACGTTTTGACACGGCGAAGATCGGCAGGACCGATATTTCCATCGATGCCGCACCGGCAGACATAATAAAAACATTTATATAAGTATTGCGGAAGTATAGGAACAGGTACCTGTTCTTATACTTCTTTTTTTGTGGCAATATACGCTCTCCTTTTAACGGAAAGCGGGGAATTTTTAGTGCATACCGAAATATCCCTGAGATTACCGACAAAATTTTCCGAAAATTTAACGAATATATTAAATCAATATATAGTACACATACAATAATATTACATAAAAAACTACTATATTTATTGACAGGACCGCTTCGAAATGCTTGTAAATCGCATAGGTATCGGAAAAAAAGCAAAAATAATTACACTCTTTATATTGTCATAAAGTGTTTGTATGTGGTAGAATGTGGTGAAAAGTGAAACAAATGACAGGAAAGGAGTTGAGAGTCCGATGTTTATGGGTGAATATGCACACACCGTCGATGCGAAAGGCCGCGTTATCATGCCGGCAAAATTTCGTGAAGAACTGGGTTCGGTTTTTGTTGTGACCCGCGGGCTCGAAGGCTGCCTTTCCGTATATACGCAGGAAGCCTGGAGCCGATTTGCGGAAGCGATGAAAAAACTCCAGGCATCCAAGGAAAACGTGCGTGCATTCAAACGTTTCCTCTTCGGCAGCGCCGCCGAACTGGAGTTCGACAAACAAGGGCGGATTCTTATTCCCTCCACATTGCGGGATTATGCGGAACTCGTTAAGGATGTGATTATCCTCGGTACAGGCGATAAAATTGAAATCTGGAGCAAGGGTGCGTATGAAGCCTATGCGGCCAAGACGGTTCCCGCAATGGAGGCCATTGCTGAAAATCTGGAAGGCTTCGGCGATTTGGACTTTTAGGAGGTTCCATGGAATTTCATCATGTCAGTGTCCTTCAGGCCGAAATCGTACATGCCGTCGCCGGTGACCCGACGGGGATTTATGTCGATTGTACCCTCGGCGGCGGCGGGCACAGTCGCGCGTTGGCGGAGCTGCTCGCGCCGACGGGAACGATCATCGGTCTCGATCGGGATAAAAACGCTGTCGCCGCCGCATCGGAAAGGATGAAAGATGCCGCCTGTCGGTTTATTCCGGTACAACGTAATTTCAAAGATATGGGTGCCGTGTTGGACGAATTGGATATTGAACGCATAGACGGCGTTATGTTCGATTTAGGTGTGTCAAGTTATCAGCTCGATACGCCGGAAAGAGGATTTTCGTACCAACATGACGGGCCTCTCGACATGCGTATGGATACGGAGGCAAAACGCAGCGCCTATGATATTGTCAATACGTATGATGAAGCCGGATTATACCGCGTTATCAGAGATTACGGCGAAGAGCGGTGGGCAAGGCGAATCGCCCGGTTCATTGTAGCCGCCCGTCGTGAAAAACCTCTTGAACGAACGGGAGAACTGGTACGGATAATCAAACAGGCCGTGCCGGCAGGCGCCAGAAAAGACGGCCCGCATCCGGCAAAACGCACCTTTCAGGCTATTCGTATAGAAGTAAATGAAGAACTGTCAATTTTATGTAACTCCTTTGAAACGGCTGCCGGACGATTAAAGCGGGGCGGCCATATGGGCATCATTACCTTTCACTCATTGGAGGACAGGATTGCAAAACAGACGCTGAAACGTCTGGCGACAGATTGTATTTGTCCGCCCGGCATTCCCGTCTGTACGTGTAATCATCAGGCTGTCCTTAAAATAGAAGGGAAGGGGATTGTACCGTCGGCAGCCGAATTGGCGGCGAATCCCCGCGCACGAAGCGCTAAACTGCGTGTCGGTACGCGTATATAGAACTGTTGTAAAGGTTAAGTTGTTGCGGAAACGGATGTGTTATAATTATGTTGGCAAGAAAAGCTGGATATATGGGGTATCGGGGCGGTCGCAGCGTTTCCGTGCCCGCGGGCGGAGAGAAACAGCGGTTTAACCGGCTTATCGCACAGTCCGTGTCAATTATTTTCCTTATTGCTTTTTTCCTTATTGTATATGTCGCTTTATCCGCCACAAGGACCCATTACGGCTATTCGCTGATGCAGGAAAAAAGACAGGTGCAGCAATTACAGCGGGATAATGAGATTTTACGTGTCGAAATAGCCAAGCTCGAATCACCCGAACGGATTTACAGGACGGCGACGACCGATTTGGGAATGGTTACGCCGGCGACGATTTTATATAAACAGCAACGTGATTCGAAACAATGCTGAACGACAAGGGAGCAGCCTTTTTGCGAAGGCTGCTATTGTTGTTTGCTGTAGGACTATAGATTGAGGAGGGATGTTGTATGAAAACGGTCCGGGAACTTTGCAGGGAGATTAAGGGCGTTTACAATATAGAAGGCAATGACGGAGTGGAAATCACGGGTATTTCGGCCGATTCCCGGAAAATCGAACGGGGGGATCTTTTTGTCTGCATTGCCGGTGCCCATGTAGACGGAGCCGTATTTGCGGGGCAAGCCGCGGAAAAGGGCGCCGTGGCCGTACTCACGACAAAACATCTCGATCTGCCGCAGCAGGTTACGCAGATTACTGTTGCCGATATTCACGGGGCTATTGAAGATATGGTACCTTTTTACTACGATTATCCCGGCAAAAGTATGCGTATGATCGGTGTTACCGGCACCAATGGCAAGACGACGACATCGCATATTATTGCGCATATTCTGCGCACGGCCGGCTATCATGTCGGCGTTATAGGCACAATCCATGCACTCATTGACGATGAAGAATTGGAAATCCGCAATACAACGCCCGATGTCGTTGAATTGCAGAAGCTTCTGTTTCTCATGCAGAAGAAGGGTATGGACTATGTGGTGATGGAAGTGTCGAGTCATGCGCTGGCGCTTAACCGCGTAGCCGGCATCGAATATGATACGGCCGTATTCACCAACCTTACACAGGACCATCTGGATTTCCACAAGAGCTTTGAAAATTATGTAGCCGCCAAGGCCAAGCTTTTTACGAGCCTGACGACAGAACAGCATTGCAAAGACAATAAGACGGCCGTTATCAATAGCGACGACTCTCATGCAAAAGAAATTCTGCGAGCCGCGCATTGCCGGATCCTCACGTATGGTGTCGAGAATGATGCCGACCTTAAAGGGGCTGACTTGAAAGTCGGCTTGAAGAACTCTTCTTTTACCGTTACGGGCCCTTTCGGCCGTGTTTCCCTCCATATGCATATTACAGGCCTTTTCAATGTTTATAATACGCTGGCTGCCATCGGCGCGGCCTATGCCGAAGGTATTCCGTCGGAAACCGTCGCCGGCGCCGTTCAGTCCTTCCGCTCCGTACCGGGCCGTTTTGAATTGGTTGAAGCCGGTCAGGATTTTGCCATTGTCGTCGACTATTCTCATACGCCGGACAGTCTGGAAAAAGCCTTGACGACGGCGCGTGCAATGAATCCGAGGCGCATCATTGCCGTCTTCGGCTGCGGCGGCGACCGCGACAGGACGAAACGCCCCATCATGGGTAAAATCGGTGCGGAAAATGCTGATATTCTCATTGTGACTTCCGATAATCCCCGCTCTGAAGATCCTGAATGCATTGTTTCCGAAATAGAGGCGGGCGTCGTGACCGGACTTAAACGGGGACGGCACTATGAAGTCATTACGGACAGACGGACCGCCATTATGCGTGCCGTGGAAATAGCCGAAAGCGGTGATATTGTCCTCATTGCCGGCAAGGGGCATGAAACATACCAGATTTTAAAAGACGGGACGATACATTTTGACGATAGAGAAGTTGCCCGCGAAGCGGTGCAGCGATTGAAGGAGAGATAAAGATGGCCATGTTTACGGATGCGGAAGTCGTTCTCGCAACGGGTGCGCGGATTCTGCAGCAAGGTCGCAGGGATATGCTTTATCGGAATGTCACGACAGATACGCGTACTGTCGGTGAAGATGATCTTTTTGCGGCGTTGAAGGGGGAAAAGTTCGACGGCCATGATTTCATTGAGCAGGCCGTCAGTGACGGCGCTGCCGGCGTTATCGTGGAAGATGCGGCGCGCCTTTACCCGGACGGCGATTATACGATTTTTGTCGTCAAGAATACACGTAAGGCATATCAGGATCTGGCGCTTTTCCATCGCCGCCGTTTTTCCATTCCCGTCGTGGCCGTCACCGGCTCGGCCGGGAAGACATCGACACGTGCGCTTATTGCCACGGTCCTCGAACAGAAGTACAATGTATTGCAGACCGAAAAGAATTTTAACAATGAAATCGGCTTGCCGCGTACCCTGTTGCAGCTGACGAAGGAGCACGGTGCCTGCGTCGTGGAACTGGGAATGCGCGGGTTGGGACAGATTAAGGAACTTGCCGATATAGCCGAGCCGACCGTCGGTGTCGTCACCAATGTCGGTAAGAGCCATATTGAGCTGCTCGGTTCGCAGGCCCAGATTGCCAAAGCCAAGGGGGAGCTTGTCGAAGCTCTCGGCAGTGACGGCACGGCCGTTCTTAACCAGGACGATAAACGCGTTGCCGCTATGGCAGGCAAGTGCAAAGGCAAGGTTGTCGGCTTCGGCATTATTAACGATGCGCCCGTTATGGCCGGCACGATCAAAAACAGCGAAAAGGGCTTGTCCTTCACGTGCCGTTGTTTTGATCAGGTTATCGATGTACATATGGCCGTTATCGGTACGCATAATGTATACAATGCGCTGGCCGCCGTGGCGGTCGGACGTCTTCTCGGCCTGAGCGAACATCAGATGCAAAAGGGGCTTGCCGAGTATAAGGGCGTGCCTATGCGTCAGGAACTCGTCAATATCGATAATGTAGTCTTTGTTAATGATGCGTATAATGCCAATCCCGCCTCGATGAAGGAAGCCGTCGATACGCTCGTCACGCTGACGGGAGGACGGAAGATAGCGGTTCTCGGTGGTATGCTCGAACTGGGAGACTGGGCGGAAAAAGAGCATGAAAAGATAGGCACCTATTTAGCCGACAAAAAGGTGGATATTCTTATCGCCCTGGGCGATGAGGCGCGATTCATGGCAAAAGCGGCTAAAGCGGCGGGCATGAATGAGGTATATACTGTTACGACGCATGCGGAAGCCGCAGCTGTTCTCCGCCGCATAATGAGGCAGGGGGATACGGTTCTCCTCAAAGGGTCGCGCGGCTTTGCCATGGAAAAGATTTTGCCTTACATCGAAAGGAAGTAATGTGAATGTTTAATACGCTTATTTTGGGTTTTGTCGTCAGCCTCGTCGTCGGTCTGGCTTTAGGACCGATTGTTATCAAAAAACTGAAGGAATTCCACGCTCGTCAGGAAGAACGTGAAGAAGGACCGGAAAGTCATAAGTATAAGGCCGGCACACCTACAATGGGCGGTATTTTAATTCTCGTCGCGCTGACCGTTTCGTGCCTTGTTTTCAACGGTGCGGATATATCGAAACTTCTGGCACTTTTCCTTACCCTGGGCAACGGTTGTATCGGGTTTCTCGACGATTCCGTAAAAGCGCTGAAAAAACGTAATCTCGGGCTGACGGCGAAACAGAAACTTGCCGCACAGGCGGCCGTTTCCGTTGTTTTCTGCTTTATCCTGAAGGGGGTCCTCGATTTTCCGACGACCCTTTGGATTCCTCTCACTGCCGTTACCGTGGATTTGGGGCCTTTCTATTATATTCTCGTATTCTTCATGATTGTCGGCGCGACGAATGCCGTAAATCTGACGGACGGGTTGGACGGTCTGGCCGCAGGTTCCTGCGCCATTACGTCCGTAGCCTATGTAGTTATTGCCGTGGCTCTCGGGTACGGCAGTATTGCCGTTTTCGGCGCGGCTTTGGCCGGCGCCTGCCTGGGGTTTCTCTTTTACAATCAACATCCTGCGAAGCTGTTTATGGGAGATACGGGATCTCTTGCTTTGGGCGGCGGCCTGGCGGCTATGGCTGTTTTGACGAAGACGGAAATATTGCTCATTCCGGCAGGCGCCCTTTACGTCATGGAAGCGCTTTCCGTTATTTTACAGGTTATTTCCTTTAAGACGAGAGGTGTCCGGATTTTTAAAATGAGCCCTATTCATCATCATTTTGAACTGTCCGGCTGGAGCGAAGTAAAGGTTGTTACCGTATTTTGGGTGTTCTCGGCGATAGCGGCCGTTTTCTCCATTATCATTGTCCTTGCCGGTAAATAGCGGATAAAGAGGGTGTCAATATGAGCGTAACGGATTTTTCGGGCAAACGAATAGTTGTTATCGGCGCCGGTATCAGCGGCAGAGCGGCGGCCGCCGCCTTAAAGCGCCATGGCGGGACGGTTGTTTTAAATGATATTAAAGAACATGATGAAAATGCCGAACCGTGGCGCACGTTGCGGGCCCGGGGTATAACCTGCATTTTCGGACGGCAGGACAGTTCCGTTCTGGACGGGGCCGATATTGTCGTGCCTTCACCCGTTATTTCGCCGGAAATCCCGATCATGAGGGAAGCGGTGAAGCGTAATCTGCCCGTTTGGAGCGAAGTGGAAGTCGCCTGCCGGGTAACGGATGCCGATTTTATCGGCATTACAGGGACGAACGGCAAGACGACGACAACAACCCTTGCGGGTGAGATTATGAAAGCTTCAGGCAGGCAAACAGCAGTCGGCGGCAATATCGGTTCGGGCTTATCCGAACAGGCAGAAGATTTGCCGCGTACGGCTGTCGTCGTAGCGGAACTGTCAAGCTTCCAGCTTGAATTCACGCAATCTTTAAAGGCAAAAAGCGCCGTGATTTTAAATCTTACGCCAGATCATCTCGAACGTCATCATACAATGGCCGCATACGGTGAAGCCAAAAAACGTATTTTCCGTAATCAGGACGCTTCGGATTATGCCGTTCTCAATTATGACGATCCTCTCGTCCGCTCCATGGGAAAGGATTTGACCGGGACGGTTCTTTATATTTCCGTATATACGGAAGTGCCGGCCGGGGCCTATGCGAAAGGCGGCGATCTTTATATTCGGTTACAAGATAAAGATATTTTTGTCTGTGCGGAAACGGATTTGCATCTTTTCGGCAAACACAATATTCAGAATTGCCTTGCCGCAGCGTTGCTGACGTATGTGGTGGGTGTGCCCGTTGAAACGATTCGCGCGGTCCTGAAACAATTCCGCGGCGTGGAACATAGACTTGAATGGGTCCGTACTGTTGCCGGCGTTCCCTATTACAACGACTCGAAAGGAACGAACACGGATGCGTCGGAAAAGGCATTGGAAGCCTTCCCCGACGGCCATCTCATTCTCATTGCCGGCGGCCATGACAAACTGACGGATCTCGGCCGCTTTATGGGGCTGGTAAAGGAGAAAGTCGACACACTCATCCTTATAGGCGAGGCGGCGGACCGTTTCGAAGAAGAAGCCCGCAAAGCGGGCGTGACGGATATCCGCCGGGCCGGGTTTTCCATGGAAAAAGCCGTGCAGTCGGCGTATACAATCGCAAAACCGCCGCAGACCGTGCTGTTGTCCCCGGCGTGTTCAAGCTATGATATGTATCATCATTTTGAAGAACGGGGGGACGACTTTAAAAATATCGTCCGTTCCTTATAGATATACCTTTGCTTTTTAAATGAACGAGGAGGAAAAAGTTTCATGCGCCGTGTAATCATATCCGGAGGCGGTACGGGCGGACATATATATCCCGCCATAACGATTGCCGAAGCCATCAAGGCGACGGAACCGACAGAGATTCTATATGTCGGTTCGAAAACGGGACTGGAAAACACATTGATCCCAAAGCAAGGGTATAATTTCGTAACCCTTGATGTACGCGGATTGGAGCGTAACCTATCCGTCCGCAATCTGGTGACTCTCGGTAAGACGGCAGGCAGCCTCTTTCAGGCGGAACGAATTATCCGTAAATTTAAACCGCAGGTTGTTATCGGTACGGGCGGTTTTGTCTGCGGTCCCGTTCTCCTGGCGGCGAGCCTCAGCGGTATCCCGACGCTTATTCAGGAGCAGAATGTCATTCCCGGCGTGACCAATACGGTTCTGGCGCGTTTTGTCAATCGCATTGCCTTAGGATATGAAGAAGCGGCGAAACGGTTTAAACAAAAGCATAAACTCGTCTTTACGGGAAATCCCGTACGCAACGATATCCTGACGGTCAGCCGCAGTGAAGGGCTCGCTTTTTTCGGATTTGACCCGGCCAAATTCACCCTTGTCGCCGCCGGCGGCAGCCGCGGCGCGCGGAGCATCAATACGGCGATGATTAAAGTGCACGAGTATTTTAAAGATGCCGACGACATTCAAATCCTTCACATTACGGGTGACCATGAATACGACAGAGTGACAAAACAGCTCGGCAGTGTAAATTATCACGGGTTTTACGGCAAGACGAGCCGTATTATCCCGTATTCCCACCATATGCCGGCCGTCCTGGCGGCCGCCGATCTTGTCGTCTATCGCGCCGGTGCGGTCGGGTTGGCGGAACTTGCCGCACGGGGCTTGCCGTCCATCCTTATCCCCTATCCCTACGCGGCTGAAGATCACCAGCGCTATAACGCGCAGGCCTTTGTTATGAACGGCGCGGCCCGGATGATTCTTGACAAACTTCTGACGGGGGAAGAACTGTTGGATGAAATTGTACGGGTAAAAGAGGACCGCCGCCTCTTGCAACAGATGGCAACGGCCAGTCTTGCCATGGGCAGAACCGACGCGGCGCAGGCGATTGCCGATATTGCCCTGGAGCTGGCGGGGAAAAGTAAATTCGCTGAAAAGAAAACGAGGGATAACGATGGTTGATTTAGATAAAGTGAGCCGTATCCATTTTATCGGCATCGGCGGCGTGGGTATGCGCGCCATTGCCAATATATTTATTGATAAGGGGTACAGCGTGTCCGGTTCGGATGCAAAAGAATCGGCCGCTACGGCGCGGTTACGTGAAAAGGGCGCGCGTGTCCATATCGGACACAGTGCGGATAACTTGAAAGATGCCGAAGCGGTTGTTATTTCCTCGGCTATCCGCCGTACGAACGAAGAACTGACGGCGGCGCGGGAACGCCGCATCCCCGTCATCCATCGTTCGGATGCGCTCGTTCATATTATGGGCTGGGGCAAAGCTATTGCCGTTGCCGGCGCTCACGGGAAAACGACAACTTCATCCATGCTCGGTCAGGTGTTTTTGGAAAGCGGCACGGATCCGACGCTCGTTATCGGCGGAGAAGTGGATTACCTGCACAGTAATTCCGTTCTCGGCAAGGGCGAATATGTTATTGCCGAAGCGGATGAAAGCGACGGTTCTTTTTTAAAGGAGCACCCGTATATTGCCGTCATCACGAATATTGACGCGGACCACATGGATTACTACGGTACGCTTGCCAATGTTATCCATGCATTTAAAGAATTCATTAATCGCCTCGACCCGGTGGAAGGGCTTGCCGTACTGTGCGCCGACGATGACAGGGTGCGCGCTCTCCTGCCGGAAGTGGAACGTTTATATGTGACTTACGGCATCGAGGCCGAGGCCGATTACAGGGCCGGGAATATCGGGTATGAAGAGGGAAAGCTGGTTTTTGACGTTTTTTATCATGAGCAGCTCCTCGGTTCGCTGGCCTTGAATGTCCCGGGTAATCATAACATCCTCAATGCGCTCGCAACAGTGGCCGCGGCTCGCTCCTGCGGTATCGGATTCGATGAAATCGCCGGTGCGTTGTCTCATTTCCACGGCGCTAAACGTCGGTTTCAGACGAAGGGGCATGTCAGGGATATATGGGTTGTCGATGACTATGCCCATCATCCGACGGAAATCAATGCCACTCTTTCGGCGGCCCGCAGCATGGGGACGCATCGTGTTGTCTGTCTTTTCCAGCCGCATCGGTATACGCGGACGCAGCTTTTGGCGGATGAATTCAGCAGAGCGTTTGTCTGTGCCGATAAATTGATCCTGACGGATATTTACGGCGCCGGTGAAGAACCTATCCCCGGTGTGGACGGCGCGTTCCTGACGGAGAAAGTCAAAGCCGCCACCGGGCAGGATGTGGTATATGTGGCGACGAAAGACGGGTTACTGAACTACTTGCGCGAAAATGCGAGACCGCGCGATTTAATTCTCACTATGGGCGCCGGCGATATTTATAAAGTCGGTGAAGCCTTTGTTGCGGCGGAGGAGTCTGAAAAATAAATGACGGATATAAAAGCTATGAAAGCCCGGAAAATTGCCGTTGTCGTCGGCGGGCCGTCGACGGAAGCGGAAGTTTCACGTCGTACAGGCAAGGCCGTTACGGACGCATTGCGAAAAAAAGGGTATCAGGCGGAAATTGTTGAACTGGTGCCGGCAGAATTGGCGGCAACCTTGCAGGACAAGCGGTTTGATATCGTTTTTAACGCACTGCACGGACAATACGGTGAGGACGGAGTCCTTCAGGGCATGTGCGAAATGATGAATATCCCCTATACGGGGCCGGGAGTTATGGCCAGCGCCGTCGGAATGAACAAGATAATCAGCAAGAGCGCTTTCCGCGGCGCCGGTATTTCGACGGCGCCTTTCGCCTATTATTTTATTGAAAAGGGCCTTGATGAAATTGCCGCCGATATGGGCAGAGAATTCCCCCTGCCCGTCGTTATCAAGTCGGCGGCACAGGGATCCAGTATCGGTACGGTTATCGTGCGTGACGAGAAGGACATAAAGCCCGCTTTAAAAGAAGCGTTCACGTACGGGAAATCCGTTGTGGCGGAAATGTTTCTCTCCGGCCGTGAATTTACGGTTGCCGTCATGGACGACATGGTCTTTCCGGTTATTGAAATCATTTCTAAAACAGGTAAATACGATTACCGCTCCAAATATACGCCGGGACTGACGGAGCATATTTGTCCGGCCGCGATTTCCGCCGCGCTGACACGAGAAATGCAGGATTTATCCGTCGCCGTTTTTCGCCTCCTCCATTGCCGGGGGATTGCCCGTGTCGACCTGATGACGAACGGCGAGGGCAGGCCTTTTGTCCTGGAAATTAATACGATGCCCGGCATGACTGAAACCAGTCTTGTTCCCGACGCGTCCCGTGCTATGGGGATGCCTTTTGAGGATTTGTGTGAACGGATTCTGGCGGAAGCATCGACCGGTAAATTTTAATTTTATATATAAGGTTTTACTATATGTCACATACACATTTCGACGACACCCGCTCCGGCGAATATAACCATAATCGGCATACCGACGGCTTCAAGCCGTTTGCGGCACAGGATATTTCGGAAGAAACGCATTACAGTCCGCACATGGATCCCGAGGCGGCACGGACAGAAACACAGGAACGCATTGCCAGGCGGCACAGGAAACGATTGAAAAGAGAAGCGGCCCTGCGCAGACGTAAACGCCGGCTGCAGATTATCGGCGCGGCCGTTATTAGTTTCATTTGTTTGCTGTTGCTGCGTGTCTTGCCGATCCCTTTCGGCACTGTTGTTATTGACGGTAACGGCACTATGCCCGATGAGGATGTTCTCCGTGTCGGCGGCATACCGTCGACAGTAAACGTAGTCCGGCTTTCGACGAGTGAAATTAGAGAACGGCTGTTACGCGACCTGCGTGTGGGCGATGTCAGCGTAGAACGTGAACTGCCGGCAACTATTCATATTTTTGTGAAAGAACGCAAGGCCGTAGCCGTCGTCATGACACTGTACGGTTTTGCCTACATAGACGATACGGGAACGGTTATCGACCTGGAACCGCAAATTAAAGGAGTTGCCGTGCCGATTATTACCGGCAAGAAAGTGGATACTCTTTTATTGGGGGACCGGCTCGATGATATACCCATGAAGCATGCGATGGCATATTTGGAAGAACTGTCCCCGGAGATATCGTCGCAAATCGCCGAAATCAATGTGGGCAATCCGAAAGAGCTGATCGCCTATACGACGGACGGCCTGTCCATTCACCTCGGAAACGGTGACAGGACGGCCGAACGCGCTGCCGTGACGCAGGGCCTCCTGGAAGAAATCAGAAACAACCGTTTATCCGTACAGTACATCGACGTTAATCCGGACGCCCCGATTATAAAAGAAAAATAAACGATGCCCCGCCGGCGATATAATGATATATCGGCAGGCATAGATTTTTGCCCGGGTATTACGGATAAAGGCAGCCCGATTATCGACAAACCCGTTCTTTTAGTGTATTATGTAAGAGAACTTTGAGTCTGTACACGTAACACAGGATACTGAAGGAGGATATTATAAATGGCCGAGTTTGCAAAAATTAAAGTAATTGGTGTCGGCGGCGGAGGGAACAATGCCGTTAACCGAATGATAGAAAGCGGCTTGCAGGGCGTCGAATTTATCTCTGTAAATACGGAAAACCAGGTACTGGAAGTTTCTCAGGCCGATTTGAAAGTCCAGATCGGTGAGAAGCTGACGCGCGGTCTCGGCGCCGGCGCTAATCCGCAGAAGGGAGAGCAGGCCGCCCTGGAAAGCAAAGAAGATATTATGAAAGCCCTCCAAAGTGCGGACATGGTATTCGTAACGGCCGGCATGGGCGGCGGCACGGGTACGGGCGCGGCCCCGATTGTTGCGGAAATCGCCAAAGAAATGGGCGCTCTTACCGTAGCGGTCGTTACCAAGCCGTTTGCTTTTGAAGGTAAACGCCGTAAAGAACAAGCTGAAAAGGGCGCGGCATATTTAAAAGAAAAAGTAGATACGATCATTACGATTCAAAACGATAAACTGTTGCAGATTATCGACAAGAAAACGCCGCTCAATGAAGCGTTCAAAGTTGCCGATGATATTCTCCGCCAGGGTGTACAGGGTATTTCCGATCTCATTACGACGACAGGCCTTATCAACCTTGATTTTGCCGATGTCCGCACGATTATGGAGGATCAGGGCGAAGCCATTATGGGTATCGGCGTAGCGACCGGTGAAAATCGCGCCGTCGACGCTGTGGAAAGCGCTATTAAGAGCCCCCTGCTGGAAACGGGCATTGACGGCGCGCAGAGTATCCTGTTGAATGTGACGGGCGGTCCCGATATCAGCCTTTACGAAATCAATGAGGCCGCTGAAAAAGTATCGGAAGCCGTATCTCCCGATGCCAATATTATCTTCGGCTCCGTTATCGATCCGGATATGAAAGATTCCATCCGCATTACTGTTGTCGCGACCGGCTTTGGCAAGGATGCTTCTTCCGTCCCCACTTTCGGTAAAGGTGCAGGTATTGCGGAACCCAAAGATACAGGTGCCGTGGAAATTCCGGCGTGGATGAGATAATAAGAGACACTGAGAAAGCGGATCCGCAACGGACCCGCTTTTTTTAGAATAGGCACGTGAGGGGAGGGAAGCAACATGCGTTGTCCTTTTTGTAAACATGACGATACAAGGGTAACGGATTCACGGGCTACCGATGACGGCCGCGCCATACGCCGCCGCCGCGAATGCCAGGCTTGTAACCGCCGCTTTACTACGTATGAAATGGTTGAAGAGGTCCCGCTTTATGTCGTAAAGAAAGACGGAAGCAGGCAGCTTTTTGACCGGAATAAGATTTTAAACGGCCTTTTACGGGCCTGCAATAAGCGGCGTGTTACGCGCCAGCAACTGGACGATATCGTTCTCAAAGTGGAGCGGAACATACGCAACACATTGGCACAGGAAGTGCCGAGCGTAAAAATCGGCGAAATGGTACTTTGCGAGTTAAAGAGTATTGATGCGGTTGCTTACATCCGCTTTGCTTCCGTGTATCGGCAGTTTGCCGATCTGGACAGCTTCATGGCGGAACTCAAGTCTTTGATGGGTAATAATAACAACGCTTAAATATCCCGGCGAGTAGGAGGTGTTGGTGACGGAACGGTATATCGACAATTTTTTAAATAATCAATTGCCGCAGCTGCGCATTGCCGTTATCGGGGATGTCATGGTGGACCGGTACGTATACGGCAAGGTGGAGCGCATTTCTCCGGAAGCGCCCGTGCCGATTAACAAGGTCAATAAAGTGACCTCCGTCCTGGGCGGCGCCGCCAATGTGGCTGCCAATCTGGCGCAGCTGGATTGCAATGTCTACTTGGCCGGCCTTATCGGGGAAGATGACAACGGCGGCCTTTTAAAAGGGCTCCTCGCGGAAGCGGGCATTGACGGTTCGGGCCTTGTGACACGAACGGGACATGCGACGACGACAAAGATGCGCATCCTCGGTGCGCGGCAGCAAATGGCGCGTCTCGATTTTGAGGAAATTACATCCTTTACGGCGCAGGAACAGGCCGAATTGACGGGATGGCTTGACGATCGGATTGCAGCCGGTCTGGACGGTATCGTCCTGTCGGACTACAGTAAGGGCGTTTTCACGAACGGCGTCGCCGCACTTGTCATTGCGGCAGCCGGCAAGGCCGGTATCCCCGTTCTTGTCGATCCGAAGGGCAGTGATTGGTCCCAGTATAACGGCGCCGATTTTGTCACGCCCAATATAAAGGAAATCTCACAATGCATCGGGTATGACGTGGCGAATGAAACGGAAGCGGTCGTTAAAGCGGCGGTATCCCTGCACAAGCTGTATAATTTCGGCAATCTCATGATCACGCGCTCCGAAATGGGGATTACCCTGGTCAGTAAAGACGGTAAGGTTTGGAATAATCCGGCCATATCGCAGGAAGTATTTGATGTGTCCGGCGCGGGTGATACCGTAGCGGCTTCGTTTATCGCCGCCATTGCCGGCAAACTGTCTATCCGTACGGCTCTGAATATTGCCAATGCGGCTGCCGGTATTGTTGTTGCCAAGGTCGGCACCTATCCGGTCCATCGCAGTGAGCTTTTACAGCTTTGGTCGAACTGGCGGCCGCTGCGCTGGGAACCGTACCGGCCGTTGACGCGGGAAACAATGGCCGAAAAGATTCGGATGTGGCAGGATAAGGGCGAGACCGTCGTCTTTACCAACGGCGTGTTTGACGTCCTCCACCGGGGGCATATCCTTTACCTGCAGCAAGCGGCTATGCTGGGGCAGCATCTTGTTGTCGGCCTCAATTCGGATGCGTCGGCGCGTCGTTTGAAAGGGGAAACGAGGCCTTTCAATAAACAGGAAGACAGGGCCGTTCTTTTAAATGCTCTCGGATGTGTCGATGACGTAGTCATCTTTGAAGAAGATACGCCGAAAGAACTGTTGGCACAGTTGCGTCCGGATATTCTCGTTAAGGGCGGCGACTACCGGGTTGAAGAGATTATCGGCCGTGAGTATGCGGAGCGCGTTGAAGTCATTCGCTTTGAAAGCGGCTATTCGACGACGGAGCTGGTGCGGAAAATCGCTGATTCAGTGAAGAAAGGGAAGCTATGATTATCGTAACAGGCGGCGCCGGCTTTATCGGCAGCAATATTGTCAGAAAATTAAATGAACGGGGCATTGATACTATCCTTGTCGTCGATGATTTGACGGACGGCCGTAAATGCCGCAACCTTCAGGGACTGGACTTTTTCGATTATATGGATTATGATGATTTCACCGCCGATATGGCGGACGATACCTTTTCTTACGGCCCGGTTGACGTGGTCTTCCATGAAGGGGCATGCTCCGACACGATGAACTATGACGGCCGGTATATGATGAAAAATAACTACGAAGGCAGCAAGGCCGTTCTTCATTACTGTGCGGAACGGGCGATTCCTTTCCTCTATGCGTCTTCCGCTTCGACTTACGGCAGCGGCAAAAACGGCTTCCGTGAAGAGCCTGCCTGTGAAGAGGCGTTGAATCCCTATGCGTACTCAAAACTTCAATTCGACCGGTATGTGCGCCGTATTTTGCCGTTGGTAAAAGGACAGGTAGCGGGTTTCAGGTATTTCAATGTTTTCGGCCCGCAGGAAAACCACAAAGACCGGATGGCGTCACTTATTTTCCAAAAGTATCATGAACTGCAGGAAAAGGGGAAAATCACTCTCTTTGAAGGCACGGCGGGCTATGAAAACGGCGGTCAGATCCGCGATTTCATTTACGTCAACGATGTCGTTAATGTACTCTTCTATTTCTGGGAACATCCCGAACTGTCCGGAATTTATAACTGCGGCACCGGTACGGGCCATACGTTCAACGAATTCGTTACGGGTATTATCGATTATTGCGGTAAAGGTTCTATTGAATATATCCCGTTCCCGGAAATTCTCAAGGGCAAGTATCAAAGCTATACGACCGCCGACACTGCAAAACTCATGGAAGCGGGTTATGATAAAGGATTTACCCCTCTTGAAGACGCTGTTAAAGAATATTGCGGGATCCTTGCAAAGAACGACGGATATTTCTCCTGATGAAAGCTGTTTTTTTTGATCGTGACGGCGTGTTGAATGTCGACGCCAGCTATGTATATAAAAAAGAGGATTTTGTCTGGACGGAAGGTGCCAGGGAGGCCCTTGCGTGGCTGACCGACACGGGCTATGCCGTTTTTATCGTTACCAATCAAAGCGGCGTGGCCCGCGGTTATTATACGGAAGAAGAGGTGCGCCGCCTGCATGATTGGCTTTGTACCGAAGCAAAGGCGGCAGGCGGCGCCATTACGGCCGTATATTATTGTCCCTATCTGGAAGGCGCGCCTGTCAAAGCGTATGACCGCAGGAGTTCATGGCGCAAACCGGAGCCGGGGATGATTTTGCAGGCATTTGCCGATTTTGATATTGACAAAGCGCAGTCCTTTTTAATCGGCGACAGCCCCCGCGATCTTGAGGCGGCCCGGCGTGCCGGCCTGGACGGGTATTTATTTACGGGCGGTTCGTTGAAAGACTTTGTTGTGCATATTGCAGAGGAGAGACATAAGGGTGGAGCAGTATAACAATATATTGATCATTAAGATGAGCTCACTCGGTGACGTCTTGCATGCCTTGCCGACTCTCTATGCGCTGCGGCAAAATCAGCCGAATGCACGTATTGTCTGGGCAGTGCATGAGGAATTCGCGGCTCTCCTGCCGGCGGCGCCTTATATTGATGAAGTTATCCGTATAGATAAGAAAAAATTGAAGAGACTGTCCTACTGGCGCAAATTGAGAAGTATCCTGCATCCCTATCATTTTGATATTTCCATCGACTTACAGGGACTGGCTAAAAGTGCCGTCGTCGCTTTTAACAGCGGCGCCGGGAAAAAAGTCGGTTATTGGGAAATGCGCGAGGGCAGCTTCCTCGTCAGCAAGGGGCTGGCCGGTCCCCATAAAAAGGGACATGTCATTGAACGGTATCTGGATGTGGTCCGTTGTCTCGGCGGGACCGTTGAGGCCGTGGAATTTCCCTTACCTTCCATTGAACAGGAACGGGCCCGCATGCGTGAGGCGCTTAGGATGCGGACGGGAGGAAAACCCTATATTGCCGTCGTCCCCGGCGCACGGTGGGCTGTCAAAGAGTGGCCTCTTACGTATTGGCAAGCTTTTGTGCGGCGCGTGACGGACAGCGGTATGCGCGTCGTTCTCCTCGGCGGCCGCGACGATGTGCCGAAAGGACGGGTCATAGAAGAGTCCGCGGCTTCCCCGCTGCTTTTCAATTATACGGGCCGGACGACCTTAAAAGAGTTGACGGCCCTCATTGCGGACGCCGTTTTATACATCAGTGCGGATACGGGACCGCTTCATTTGGCTAATGCGCTGAAAAAGGAGCTCATCGCTCTTTTCGGGCCGACCAGCCCGGAACGGACGGGACCGTACGGTGGCAAAGAGGCGGCGTACATTCATCTTCTCGTATCTCCCACGTCCGTCGCCACTGCGGACCGTCCCCTCGTGGACGATCCGGACTGCATGGCGCGGATAACCGTTGACAGCGTATGGCAAACCTATGCCTCTATTATGGAGAAAACACTGAAATGATTAATTTGAAAGATAAACGGATTATAGTTACCTTTTTGCTGCATCTGGGGGACCTTATCCTGGTCACGCCGTTTTTACAGGTTCTGCGCCGTCATGCGTACAATTCGGAAATAACGTTGGCCGTCGATAAAAAAGTTGCCGATGTTGTACGCTATAATCCGAATATAGACAAACTCGTAGAAATAGATAAAAAAGGAAGGGACAACTCGATCGGCGCCCTTTGGCGTATCGGCAGGAAACTGCACGGACACGGCTATGACCTTCTCATCAATCTTCATCCCAATGAGCGGACGTCTTTTCTGGCGGCAGCTATAGGGGCTAAAGAATTCGTCGGCATGAGTCATTTTCTCTTCCGTCTCATGATGGATAAATATACCCCTCTCGACCGCATACATCTTCATGCGGCCGATATGTATGTCGATGTATTGAAACAACTGGGCATCGACGATTGCCGCAATGACGGGCTGCAAATCTTCACGTGCTCCGCGTGGGATGAGAAGGCGGCGGCTTTTTATGCTTCGTGCGGCGTGGCGGACGGCGATCGGCTTATCGGTTTTAATATCGGCAGCGCCGTCCCGCAAAAACGGTGGCCGCCCAAACGGTTTGCCGCCGTGGCCGATTATTTTGCGCTCCAAGGATATACATGCGTTTTTTTCGGCGGCACTATGGACAGAGAGATGGTCAATGATGCCGTATCTCTTATGGAATCACAGGCCATCATGGCGACCGGGAAGTTTTCCGTCGGCGAGCTGGCGGCGGCCGTGAGGCGGTGCAGCCTTTTTATTACTAACGACAGCGGCCCCATGCACGTGGCTGTCAGTCAGGACGTTCCCGTCGTCGCTCTCTACGGGCCGAGCAATCCCAAATTCTACGGCCCGTACACGAAAAAAGCCATTGTCCTGGAGTCGACGGATACGTACGCGACCGGCAAGAGCATGAAAAAAATTATACGGGAAGGTACCTATCGCGGTATTTCGATCATTACAACGAAACATGTTATTGAAGCGGCTGAGACAATGTTGTGTCAATACCGATAATTGAAGTTTCGGTGAAAGTACCGTATAATATAGATAATGTAACTTGAAGTTTGGTATTGCAATTTAATTTCGGAGGTGCAGAACTATGAAAAAAGTATTCACAGCGGCGTTGGTGGCCACCCTCGTTTCGGCCGGCGCCATGGTATATGCTGCCGGTACACCTGTTCAGAACCGTCAGACAGGCGACCTGAAAGTTGATCTTAACTACGGGTTCAACCAGAAAATGGGCCATCGCGATGCGCGTTCTCATTTCTCCGGCGGTGACGTGACCTATGTACTCAATGATAAAGTTGACGTCCAGTATGACAATAACAATACGAAAGCAAGCAGCAACGGCGACCGTGTAAATGAACACGGCTTACGCGCCATCTACCATTTTAACCCGTATGTTTCCGCGTTCGGCGGCGCTACAAAGGTCGATACGAAATTCGCAGGCCATCGCGAACACGATTGGGGCGGTCAGGTGGGCCTTGAAGGCCGGGTGCCCATTGCCGATAAAGTAACGGGCTTCGGCTCCGTCGGTATCGGTGACGACGTTAACACTTATGAAATAGGTGTAGGCTACAACTTCAACGAGAACCTCAATGCCCACGTAAAATACCGTCGCGACGACATTGACGTAAACAACTATGATGATGATGTAAAAGGCTGGCAGGTAGGCATGGGCTATAAGTTCTAACCTACAACGGTCATATAAAAAGAGGCTCTTTTGCAAATGTTGGGGTGTAACTAACCAACAAGCTTTTCTCGGCATCGA
>ERZ772957.116-NODE-116-length-65607-cov-8.428545_pt1 | contig 65607 bp, 49 predicted proteins | sample MGYA00580682_ERZ772957 | MGnify/ENA primary metagenome ERZ772957 (study PRJEB29015, sample SAMEA2737921) | human oral metagenome | biome: human oral; feature: human-associated habitat; material: dental | place: China | collected 2025 ... | reverse complement strand
ACTCGCGACCCCAACCTTGGCAAGGTTGTGCTCTACCAACTGAGCTATTCCCGCAGCTTGTTTTTACTAAGGCATTTCTCTAAATGCGCTGCAAAGGTACTATGTTTTTTCGAACCTGCAAATTATTTCCGCCTTTTTTTTCGATTTGGCCGCTAATTTAGCTGCCGAAGCGTCTGTGCAGCCTTTGTCGGATTTATATATATAAGGTGTGTTCCGCGTATTAACTCATTAATAACCAACAGTTCGTTTACATTGTCGAAGGAAAAGCGGTGTGTTGTAGCACGCATCCCGTATGATTAATGGAGAGTGCGACATCAATTCGCAAACCAACGTAGGGCATCCCCTCGCCGATACCTTTGCTCTAGAAACTTTTTTGCAACGGATAATCCCCCAGAGCAGGTTTCCGTCCGAGGGGATTTCAAAGTTTCTGTGTACGCAATTGACTGAACTCCCATCCGCTCGGTCATACTTCATCACCTTATCATACACTGACCAATTTGGGTTTAATTCTCATGCTCGTTTCCCTTCTTGTTGATGTTTCCTAAGCGTTTGATGGCTTCCAGATAATCGCGTTCGGCGTCGCTGATGGTGCGTTGCTTGTAGCGGCGATATTCGTTTATGGCGTGTTTCATGGCCTCATCGTGCGTCACCTTGCCTGCATCTTGCAGTAGTTGTTCGCCAGTCATAGTGAGTATTCGGTCCAGATAGTTGGCCCAGTCGTTCATGGTCATCGGTTGCTCTCGCTCAGCCTGTCGTTCCGCGAAGTCTAAATAGCCCGAAACCAGTTGTCCCAATGCGCGTAGTTCTTTTTCGTTGAGGTAGTTCTTGGCGGTGCGTGCTTCCGTTAGTGTGGGTTGGTTGCCTTTAAACGTAAGCAAGCCCATGAAATCTTTCTCGGCATCGGCACGCTCTACAATCAGTTCAGCAGCCGTATGGCCATGGATGGCATAGTGAATTTTGTTTTGAACTTTTTGGAAAAACAGTTGCGATACCGTTGCGCGCGGGTCGTAGTCGATGCTTGTGGCATATATTTCCAGCACTTGGCGATACAACACTTTCTCCGTTGCGCGTATGTCGCGGATGCGTGCCAGCAGTTCTTTCCAATACCCACCGCCACCCAGTTGTTTCAGTCGGTCGTCGTCTAGCGTAAAGCCCTTAACAATGTATTCTCTAAGCCGCTGAGTTGCCCATTGGCGAAAGCGCGTGGCAATGATGCTGCGTACCCGATAGCCAAGGGCGATAATCATATCGAGGTTGTAGAATGAGGTAAGATACGCCTTGCCGTCGGCAGCAGTTGTTCGGAGTTTCCGAACAACTGCATCTTCCTGCAATTCGCCTTCTTCAAATATGTGCTTGATATGCTCACTGACATTCGACTTGCTGGTTTGATATAGCTCGCACATCTGTGCCTGCGTAAGCCACAACGTCTCGTCTTCGAGCCTTACGTCCAATTTGGTCAAGCCGCTTTCATCCGTGTAGATGATTATCATATTGTTTTCTTCCATGTCTGCTTAACTAATTATGAACTGATGGCAGCTAAATCACCTTGACAAAGTGTCGGTGATGGGCGCGGCAGCCTCGCGACGGGCAGCCTGTTTGCCGGGTCAGGTAAACTGATACATCTCTTCTGCATCTTCCACGGCATCATCGCCAAGCAGTCGTTGCAGCGTTTTTGTTATTTACAGCGTGCTTAATAGGCTCCGTTTTCTCGTCCTTCACTTCGGTGAAACACGATGGTGCAATCCGAAAGAACGCATCAAGGTTCAGTTTACTGTCGTCTGCCGATGTATGTTCCAATTATTCAGTTTTTATTTTATCTTGTCGTTTATCGTTTTTCTTTTGTTTTCAAGTCGTACGGTTTGCTCGTGCGGCCGTTGCTACTTGTGCCTTGTTTACTGCTTTTCGCCAAGTTGTATTTGCCTTTGTACTTTGTAAGAGCACCAAAGGCAATGTGTGGAGCCGGCCTAAAATTTAGAGGGGTGTGGTATCTTTGTGATGCAAAACCAAGATAAACACTCCTCTCGTGTACCGAAGTACTTGGCAAAGTTATAATAAATTTTGGATTTACGCCCCATTTGAGGGTGGCAAAACACAGTTGGGTGTCGAAAAATAATAGTACATGTTGTAGAGGAGTGGGTAGTAGGGTAGTAAGTAGTAGGGTAGTAAGTAGTATGGTAGTAAGGAGTAAGAAGTAGGGTAGTAAGTAGTAAGTGATAAGGTTGTAAGTAGTGCTGGGGTAAGGAGTAAGTAGTAGGGCAGTAAGTAGTATGGTGGTAAGGAGTAAGAAGTAGAGTAGTAAGTAGTAAGTGATAAGGTTGTAAGTGGTGCTGGGGTAAGGAGTAAGTAGTATGGTAGCAAGTAGTATGGTAGTAAGTAGTAGGGTAATAAGAAGTAAGTGGTAGTGTGGTAAGTAGTAAGATGGTAAGCAGTAGGGCGGTAAGGGGAAATTTGTGGGGAGGTTTTTAGGATAGCCTAATTTTGGTAAATATATTTTACAAAACGCTCTTTTCCGCCGCTCCATTCTAGCGCGAATTGCAGTCTTAAACCATACATTTAGCGGCTGTATTGTGCTTTTGTGGCCGTTTTGTTCTATCCAAATTTGCGCATTTGGGTGCGTTTTGCACCACTTTGCCTTTCTCTTTGCTCCGTGGCTCGCCAATTTTATCAGCTCCAAAATGGGCATTTTGCATCCCAAAATGGGCATTTTGCATCGAATTTACCATGTTTTGGTGCTGCTATTTTGCATTTGTAGCCTGAATATTTATGCCGTATAAACATAACATCACCTCTGTGGGAACTGCTATTTTTCATCTTTGGCGTGCAATTTGCGGCATTTTACCCTGCATTTTGTAGCGTTTTACCTTGCGTTTTGCTGCATTTTACCTTGCGTTTTGCTGCATTTTGCACTGCGTTTTGCTGCATTTTGCCTTACTTTTTACTGCAAAAGCGCAATTGTTTTGCATCGTTTGTGTATTTATGCAGTATTCAACTGGTCAGCACACTGTTGTGTGCAGTACCCATTTCTACCTTAATAACCCCTTGCAATACTCCATTTTTTGCGGCCGAGTGGCAGGCTGGATGATTTTAATGCCACTTTTTGTGTTGGAGTTTGTGCTGAAAAGATGACAAAAAGGGATGGTGAGTTGATTGGATAACCAGTTGATGAGTTGAAAAATTAACTAGTTGACAAGTTAAGCAGTAGACGAGTAGACAAGTTAACCAGTAGACGAATTGACAAGTTAATAAGTAGATAAGTTAACCAGTTAGCCTGTTGTCGGGTTGACAAGTTAACCAGTTGACGAGTAGACAAACTGATATATGCGGGGCAGAGAGGGGGTAGGCGCATGGCGGTTTTGCCGCGCCGAACATCCTTTAAGCATGTTCAATGCGCAGGCAATACTGCTATTTCTTCTTTTCGGCCTTGGGTTTCTTCTTCTTTCGGCTTGTTATTCCAAAGAGGTCTTTCCATCCGTTGAAGTCTTTCTTCAATATCAAACCGATGCCTTGCGTATTTAAGCTGTTGCGTGTAAAGTAGCGGTCGTTGGTTTGGTTGTACATCTTGATGGCCATGTTGCCGCTTGGGAACAGCAGATAGCGGATGTCGAAGTCGCCAATGAAACTCTTGGTGGTGTTCACGTTGTCGCGATAACCAAACTGACCATTAATAAGCAGGCGGTTGTTAAGCAGCCTGCCGCTGAGCAATCCCTCGTATTCGGCATTGCCCCAACCATCGTCGCCTGTGGCAATGTTTGCCCCGAAGTTCCAATTGGTGTTGTTTACAACCGTTCCAAGCACGTTGTTAAGCTGCTGACTAAGTGTGCTGCTAAGCAAACTTTGCATGGCCAACGATGTTGTGCTTTGTGTGCTGCTGTTGCCCAAGTCGGCATTGTTGCGGCCCTGCGTATAGAAACGACCCACGGCCAGAAGGTAAAGCACCTGCTGATTCATTTCTTCTTCGCCATTGATAAGGCTATATATCATTTGTTTGGCGTTAGAATTGACGGTGGGCAAGTCGAGGTCGAACGACACTTTGGGCGCGGCTGGGGTACCTGTGATGTTCATCAGGCAATTAACGCGAATGTTGTTGTTAGAGAAACTCTTGCCAAGGTTGAGGTCGGAAAGGCTCACGCCGTTGGCCGTGTAGATGGCCTTCATGTTGAGCCGGGCTGCATACGGGTCGCCATTAAAGGCGATGGTGCTGCCCTGTTCGAAAGTGAAGTCTTTCTTAATCACGTTTTGAATGGTGAGCTTATACACGCCGTGGTCGATGGCGAAGTTGCCAAACATGTCGAATGCACCTTTATTATAATAGGTGGCCCTTAGTACGCCATAGCCGTTTAGCGAGATGTAGTCGCCGCTTTGCTTGTCCATGATGAGGCGTATGGTGGCATCGGGTGTGCAGTTCACCAAGAAGTTGAGGTGCATGTCGGTGGGTATGTCGGCCGTGTTGTTGTCTTTATTTTCTTGGTTTTCGGTGTTGTCTTCCTGCGCTTTCTGCTCTTCGGCAGTGAGCAGCGCATCAGAACCCCAATGAATGAACGAGTTGTTGCTTACGGCTTCTGGGCTGGCCGCATTGTAAACCAGTACAGAATTGCGGTTGGGTGTGGCATCGATGTCGATGTTTACTTCTCCACTCCGCCCCCTAATGTTGCAAGTTCCCGTAGCGTACACCGTTCCATAGAAGGTGTTTTCGCCAAAGGTCTTGGTGTCGTATGCCAGCAAATTGTTGGCCTTTACGCTGAGGTTGTAGTTTAGGTCGGTAAGGTGGTCGTGCAAAATCTCACCACTTAGCGTGCCGCCGTTTCCATTTCGGTCGGTAAAGCGGCAGGCGTTGAGGTCTATCCTGTTGGGTACAAAGTGCACCGTGTCGTTTGTCAGCGTGTAAACGGTGTTCAAAGGGGTCATGGTAAAGCTGCCGTTGGCCACCAACTGCCCTGTAAGATTGATGTAGCTTAACGGCCCCGAGAGGCGCACCTCGCCGTTGGCGTAGGCCTTAACGCCGTGCATGAAACTCTTGCAAAAGGTTTCCATAAAGGCGATGTTGGTGTTGTTGGCCTTGATGGCCAGGTCGATGTTGTTGTGTTTGGGCGAAACATAACCGTTGATAAAGGTTCTGGCGTTCAATCCGTCGCTGGCAATGGCATCTATTTCCACGTTTCCTTTCTCGTTGTTGTACTTTACCCCGGCAACCAGCGTACCCATGTCGCCCTCTTCGAAGGTGAAATCGTTCACCCGCAAGTTGGCGTATGCGTTGGGATTGTTGAAAAGTGTCTTTACGATGGCTGTGCCAGTGGCACGTCCGCCAAACTCTACGGCATGGAAATTAACCAGGTTGAGCATGTAGCTAACGTCTACATCTTTGAGTTCGACCATGAGCGAGTCGTGCGCATTGTTGGTTGCGGCCCCGTCTATGGCGATGAGTTGCTTGCCGCGTGCAATGGCGAACTTGTCGAACAGCACACGATTTTTGCTGTATGTTACCTGCGAAGGCTTCACTTGCCAAATGGCATTGCCCACGGTTATGTCCGATTGTTGGAACGTTGCTTGGGCAGTGGCCTCGCCTTCGTCGTTCTTAAAGAATGTGGTTTGCCATTTCAGTTCGCCTTTTAGTAAGGGTTTGCGCAGGTTGTCGAACGAAATGGTAGACAAAATCTTGTTGTCGGCCGCCGAGGCTTGCACGTTGCACCATGTTTTTTTGCCGTTTTCGGCCACGTTTATGGCCTGTGCATCCAGTTTGAGCGTGTCGTTCAGCGTGCTGACCGTCATTTCGCCGCCCTCAATGCGGTGCCCGTCGTAGCTGAAACTGGGCGCTTTGAGGGTGATGTTGAGCGTTTTTTGTGCATCATTCATGCTGGCGGCAAAGTTGATGGGACGCTCGATGTTCAGCGGAACGTTGAAAATGTGTTGCAACCAGTCGGTATTGTCTACATTGGCACTGATGGTGAAGTTGTTGGTTTGGGCATTAGTTACCTTCGGGAGGCCGGGCATGGTGGGCACTTTGCTGCCGATAAGGTTGGTTAGGCTTTGTGCCAGCGTGTTGTAATTGTACTTGCCCGTCAGCAGGATTTGGCCAAAATCGCTGTTCACCGCCAGCGAATGCTGTTGGTTGTTGTTGCTTACGTCTACAGAAATGGCGTTGAGCTTGTAGCTTTTTGCATCAGACAGCATTGCAAAGCGGTCTAGCTGCACCCTTCCGTTGGCCGTGTTGAGCGAGTTACCCTTGATGTCGGCCATTACGGCAAAGCTAAATTGCGTGTTGGGCCATAGCTTTGTGAGGCTTAGGGCCGAGGGATTGAAGTTTGTTACTTCGGCTTTTAGCTTGGCAAAGGGCTGTTTCGATGTAAGGTTGAACTGGCCTTGCAGGTCGAAATTTACGTTGGGGTCTTTGATGTTCAGCTTTCCGTCGAAGGTTCCGTTATCCCATTCGCCGTCTACGGCAATGTTCTTATAGCTGTATGCGTTGTAGGAAAACTCCTTAACATCGCCTTTTGCCTTTACATATACCGAGCCGCGAGCGGGCAGCTTGCCGTCGACGTCTATTTGTGTGGAAATGTTTCCAAAGCGTTTGTCGGCCAAAATCTTGCCGAGGTCTAAGGCATTGGTTTCCACCCTGCCCGAAAAATTGTTGTTATGTCTGCCAAAAGCCACAGTTGCGGTGCCTGCATCGGTGCGTATGATGCCCTTTGTGGCCACGTCTTGGCCATAGCCGCCAGCCTCGCCAATGTAGTCGATGTTGCCCAAACGGCCGATAACGGCAGGCACTTTGAAGTGGTTGGCGAAGTTGTCGGAAAGAAATTGCACGCCCTCGGCACTCACGCGAAGTAGCCTGATGTTGGTGGCCCAGCGCAATTTGGATGTCCAATTGCTGATAGAACCGTCGGCTTGGAGTGAAAAATTGTTCGCGCGCGACGATATTTCGAGCGTTTTCACACGTAGGGAAGTGCTTGTGCCCGACACGTCGGCTTGCAGAAAGAAGGGTTTAGTAGAGGTTTTCAGTTCGGGTAAGAAACAAGCCAAGTCGGCCAAGGTGAGTTTTGACCTTTGCAAACTGCCACTGAACTGGAAAGAAGGCGACTGAAATTCGGTGCCGTTGAAGGTGTATGTGGCTGTGATTTGTCCGAAACTGATGCTGGTGGAGGGCAAAGCGCAGGTTAAATGCAGCAGACTTGCCCGTTGCCTGTTGGCCGTAAGCTCGCCTGTAAGGGCTTTAACGTGCAGACCCGACTGCTCTTTGAACGACAAGTCCTTAATATTGAGGTTCAGACTGTCGTTGGTAAGGGCATTGAGCGCAATGTGTGCGCTGATGTCGGTTGCTGAAATGTGGTTGGGAGAGAACGTGTTGGTCTTGGGTTTGTCGAGCTGATTGTAGCTAACACTTCCCCTTCGGATGATAAGCGTGTTGATACGGAGGTCGAGGGGCGTGTTAGAAGTGGTGTCTTTGGATGCCAATGAATCGAGCGCGAATTGGAAATTGGGTTGGCTTTGCGCCGACTTCTTATAAAGGTTGGCCTTTAATCCGAACAGCTGAACAGACGATATGTGGATTTTTCCCGCTGCAAGCGCGGCGTAATCTAGCTTTGCCGAGAGCCGTGTGGCTTCGAGCATGCGCTGGTTTTGCTGGTCGTTGATAACGAGATCGTCGATGATAATGCGGTTAAGAAAGCCTAAATCCACCTTACCCACCGACACATGAGTACCCAATTTCTCCGAAAGGGCGTCGCCGATAGTGTTCCCAACAAAAGCCTGAATAAAGGGAACATGCAGCAAAACCACAAAAACGAAGTACAGGCCAACAACAGCCCATAAAATAATGTTTATTATGTGTCTTAACTTTCTCAATTGCTTTGTTTGGTTGGCAAAATTACATCAAAAAAGTCTTAATGCGAAATATACCCACCGTTTTTCTTTTTATTATGTTTTATTTTGATTATATTTGCAACGATAAAGCGGTGGGTGGTGTTCCTATCCATCGCTTTCGGTGTTTGTTTTGATGACGAGCACCATTTAAGCAAGCGTTCGTTGCTCTCTGCGTGGGCGCAAAATGATGCTGCCAAGGCAAAAAGATCGGACAAGAGATTAATCATTAAAATCAGATATATTATAGTTTATCATGGCAAATGTCATTAAGTTACGTAAAGGCTTAAACATTCACCTGAAAGGAACAGCAGCCCAAACGAAACGCGTTGTAGGCGCATGCGCAGAGTATGTGGTGCGTCCCGACACCTTCGAAGGCGTTGTTCCTAAACTCGTTGTGCACGAAGGAGACCGTGTAGACGTGGGTGATGCCTTGTTTGTAGATAAGAACTTTCCTGAGGTGAGGTTCGCATCGCCCGTGAGCGGAACAGTTAAGGCCGTTGAACGAGGCGAAAGGCGAAAGATACTTGGCATCAGGTTGCAGGCCGACGAGGTGCAGAAGTATCACGATTTCGGCCGTCGCGATGTGTCGTCGCTTTCTTCCGACGATGTGAAGAACGCCTTGTTGGAGGCTGGTTTGTTTGGCTGTATATACCAATTGCCTTACGCCGTGTCTACCAATCCGCAGACAATGCCAAAGGCCATCTTTGTTTCCGCATTGCGCGACATGCCCCTAGCCAACGACTTTGAATACGAGTTGCAGGGCAACGAACGCGATTTCCAAACGGGATTGACTGCCCTCTCGAAGATGGCAACCACCTATTTGGGGATAGGGAAGAACCAAAAGGCCGACGTGTTGGTAAACGCAAAGGACGTGGAAGTGACGGTTTTCGATGGTCCATGCCCCGCTGGGAATGTAGGCGTGCAGGTAAACCACATCTCGCCGGTGAATAAGGGCGAAGTGGTTTGGACGGTCGACCCCACCTTTGTGATTTTCTTCGGAAGGTTGTTCAATACAGGTAAGGTTAATCTTCTGCGCACAATAGCCCTCGGGGGCAGTGCTATGGCATCGCCCATGTACGTTGATGCGCTGATAGGAACGCCTTTCTCGGTGATTTTGAAAGACGCTTTGATGCGCCAAGAAGACCTTCGCCTTATCAATGGCAACCCCTTAACGGGTACGAAATCGTGCTTGGAAGACAGCGTTGGCGTAAAAACATCCGAGATAACCGCTATTCCCGAAGGTGCCGATGCAAACGAGATGTTCGGCTGGATATTGCCGCGCACCAACCAATTTTCCACATCGCGCAGCTATTTCTCTTGGCTTATGGGCAAGAAAGCGTACGATTTGGATGCACGCGTGAAGGGAGGCGAACGCCATATTATCATGAGTGGCGAATACGATAGTGTGTTGCCGATGGACATTTATGGCGAGTTCCTCATCAAAGCCATCATCGTTGGCGACATCGACAAGATGGAACAGCTGGGCATCTATGAGGTTTCGCCCGAAGATTTCGCACTGGCAGAGTTCGTTGACAGTTCTAAACTCGAACTGCAACGCATCGTTCGTCAGGGGCTGAACATGTTACGTAAAGAAAATGCATAAAGCAGTATGAAAGCATTAAGACAATATTTAGATAAAATAAAGCCGAAATTCGAGCCAGGAGGCAAGCTCCACGCATTCCAAAGCATTTTCGACGGATTGGAAACCTTCCTCTATGTGCCGAACACAACCTCGAAAGTGGGAACGCACATCCACGATTCCATCGACTCGAAACGCATCATGAGCATGGTGGTTATTGCCGCTTTGCCGGCTTTGCTCTTCGGAATGTACAACGTAGGCTACCAAAATTACGCGGCAGCAGGCCATTTGGCCGATGCCCGTTTCTTTGATTTGTTCTTCTTCGGGTTCCTAGCCGTGTTGCCAAAGGTGGTTGTTAGCTACGGCGTAGGACTTGGAATAGAGTTCGCTTGGGCGCAATGGAAACACGAAGAGATACAAGAAGGATTCTTGGTGACGGGTATTCTCATCCCATTGATTATTCCTGTGAGCTGTCCACTTTGGATATTGGTGCTCGCCGTGGCCTTCTCGGTGGTTATTTGCAAAGAGATTTTCGGTGGAACAGGTATGAATATCTTCAACGTTGCGCTCTGCGCGCGTGCGTTCCTCTTCTTCTCTTACCCCTCGAAGATGACGGGCGACACCGTTTGGGTGGCTTCCAGCTCCATCCTTGGCTTTGGTTACGACCTTCCCGACGGCTTTACGGCAGCCACTCCCTTGGGAGAGATTGGCGTTGGAGCCAACGTTCCGTACAGCCTTAGCGACATGATAACAGGCTTTATCCCCGGCAGTATAGGCGAAACAAGCGTGATTGCCATAGGTATAGGTGCCATTATCCTGCTTTGGACGGGCATCGCCAGTTGGCGTACTATGGGAAGTGTGTTTGGTGGAGGCATCTTAATGGCCTTGTTGTTTAAGCATTTGGGCATGACCAGCATCGACTGGTACGAACATATCGTGCTGGGCGGATTCTGTTTCGGTGCCGTATTCATGGCAACCGACCCCGTTACGTCGGCCCGAACCCACACCGGACAATGGATTTACGGATCCCTTATCGGCGCAATGGCTCTTATCATACGTGTGATGAACCCTGGCTATCCCGAAGGAATGATGCTGGCCATATTGTTTGCCAACATGTTTGCGCCCCTTATCGACTATTATGTGGTGCAGGCAAACATAAGCAAGCGCATGAAACGTTTAACCAAAAACAACAAATGACATCATGGCAGAAGTGAAGAAAAAAGGATTAAACACCAACACTAACGGCTATACGCTGATATATTCTACCATCCTCGTCGTTGTCGTTGCTTTCTTGTTGGCTTTCGTCTTTAAGGCGTTGAAACCTCAGCAAGACATCAACGTGGCCTTGGATAAGAAGAAACAATTGCTCTATGCGCTTAACATTCGCGACATAAGCGATGAAGAGGCTGCACAGAAGTATAAGGAAGTGGTATTGGCCGATGAGATAATAGACACCAAAGGAAACGTTACCACCAAAGGCGAACAAGGCGGCGAGAAGGCCGGTTTCTTGCTCAACAGTGCCGATTACAAGGCTGGCCGTTTGGCATTGTTCGTTTGTAAAGTAGACGGACAAACCAAGTACATCGTACCCGTTTACGGTATGGGACTTTGGGGACCTATTAATGGCTTTATCGCACTAGATGCAGACAAGAACACTGTTTACGGAGCGTACTTCAATCACGAAGGAGAAACGGCCGGGTTGGGTGCGGAGATAAAAGACAACGTGAAGTGGCAGAACCTGTTTAAGGGCAAGAAAGTGTTCGCAGAGGGCACGCAGAAAGTGGCACTCTCGGTTGTTAAGAAGGTAGACGACCCCTCTACGCAAGTGGATGCGGTAACAGGCGCCACGTTAACAAGTAATGGCGTGAGCGACATGCTTATCGAGGGCTTGTCGAAGTATCTTGTGTTTTTAACCAGTAAATAATCGAACGCAGCAGTTATGAGTAAGTTATTTTCAAAGGAAAACAAAGAAGTCTTTGTCAATCCGCTAAATCTCGACCATCCCATCATGGTTCAGGTGCTTGGCATCTGTTCGGCGTTGGCCGTTACCTCGCAGTTAAAGCCAGCCATCGTAATGGGACTTGCCGTTACCATCATTACGGCTTTCTCTAACGTTATCATATCCTTGATACGCAACACCATACCTTCGCGCATCCGAATCATCGTTCAATTGGTGGTGGTTGCGGCCTTGGTTACCATCGTTAGCCAAGTTCTCAAAGCCTTTGTGTATGATGTCAGCGTAGAACTTTCGGTTTATGTGGGCCTCATTATCACCAACTGTATCCTCATGGGACGTCTCGAAGCCTTCGCCATGATGAATAAGCCGTGGCCAAGTTTCCTCGACGGCATCGGCAATGGCTTGGGTTACGCCTTCATCTTGGTGCTTGTAGGCGGCATTCGCGAGTTTTTCGGCCGTGGTTCGCTACTTGGTTTCCAGCTAATTCCTGAGAGTGCGTACCATGCAGGCTATCTAAACAATGGCATGATGACCATGCCTGCCATGGCATTGATACTGCTGGGCTGTGTGGTTTGGCTGCACAGAGCATATTTCTACAAGGAGAAAAATTAAGAAAACGCTATGGAACATTTAATCAGTTTATTCTTTAGGTCCATCTTTGTGGACAACATGATATTCGCCTTCTTCTTGGGAATGTGCTCTTATCTGGCCGTTTCTAAGAACGTGAAGACGTCTTTGGGACTGGGCTTAGCTGTAACCTTCGTGTTGCTTGTCACTGTCCCCGTCGACTATTTGCTGCAAACCAAGGTGCTAGGTCCCGACTGTTTGATAGCGGGTGTCGACCTTTCTTACCTCAGTTTCATCCTTTTCATCGCCGTTATTGCAGGCATTGTGCAGTTGGTAGAAATGGCTGTCGAGAAATATAGCCCCTCGCTTTATTCAGCATTGGGTATATTCTTGCCCCTTATTGCCGTTAACTGCGCCATCATGGGTGCCTCGCTCTTCATGCAACAACGCATAAACATGGACCCATCCAGCACGCAATACATCGGTTCCGTGTGGGACTCCATCTCTTATGCAGTTGGTAGCGGCATCGGTTGGACGTTGGCCATCGTGTCGATGGGTGCAATTAGAGAGAAAATGCAATACAGCGACGTGCCCAAACCCCTGCAAGGACTGGGCATAACATTCATCACCGTAGGACTGATGGCTATGGCCATGATGTGTTTTTCGGGCTTAAATCTATAAGATAAGGATATATGTTACAGTTTATATTAATAAGTATAGCCGCTTTTCTGCTCATCATCTTGCTGCTGGTGATAATGTTGCTGGTGGCCAAGAAATACCTTTCGCCCAGTGGTAAGGTGGTTATCACCGTTAACGGAGATAAGAAACTTACCGTAGAGCAGGGCAACAACGTGATGGCCACCCTCAACGAGAACGGCATTTTCTTGCCTTCGGCTTGTGGCGGAAAGGCTAGCTGCGGACAATGCAAGCTGCAAGTGCTGGAAGGAGGCGGCGAAATTCTCGACTCAGAACGCTCGCACTTCTCGCGAAAAGAGGTGAAAGACCATTGGCGACTTGGTTGCCAATGCAAGGTTAAAGGCGATTTGAAGGTTAAAGTGCCCGAAAGCGTGTTGGGCGTGAAAGAGTGGGAGTGTACGGTTATCAGTAACAAGAACGTATCGAGCTTTATCAAGGAGTTCATCGTTGAGTTGCCACCAGGCGAACACATGGACTTCGTACCAGGAAGTTACGCTCAAATAAAGATACCTGCATACGAAACCATCGACTATAACAAGGATTTCGACAAGAAAGATATTGGCGAAGAGTACGTGGCAGTATGGGAAAAGTTCGGTATTTTCGACCTCAAAGCTCACAATCCCGAAGAAACCATCCGCGCTTACTCTATGGCCAACTACCCCGCAGAGGGCGACCGCATCACCCTAACCGTGCGTATTGCCACAACACCGTTTAAGCCTCGCCCGGAGGTGGGCTTTCAAGACGTGCCCACGGGTATTGCATCCAGCTACATCTTCTCGCGCAAGCCAGGCGATAAGGTGGTGATGAGTGGTCCGTTTGGCGACTTCCACCCGATATTCGACTCGAAGAAAGAGATGATTTGGGTTGGTGGCGGTGCAGGTATGGCACCTCTTCGCAGTCAGATTATGCACATGCTCAAAACACTTCACACTCGCGATCGCGAGATGCATTACTTCTATGGTGCGCGAAGTCTGAGCGAAGCGTTCTTCTTGGAAGACTTCCACGAGTTGGAAAAGGAATATCCAAACTTCCATTTCCACCTTGCACTCGACCGCCCCGACCCCAAAGCGGATGAGGCTGGGGTGCCATACGTGGCCGGTTTTGTACACGAAGTGATGTACAACACTTACCTTAAAGACCATGACGCGCCCGAAGACATCGAGTTCTACATGTGCGGCCCTGGTCCTATGAGTAAAGCTGTGCAAGTAATGCTCGACAGTATAGGCGTAGATCGCGAGAACATTATGTTTGACGATTTCGGTTAAACGCTTGTTGCAATACTGCTCGCAGGAGCTTTTAATTTTCAGTTAATCACGACACCGCATGGCGAATGCAAAACATTCGCCGTGCGGTGTTTTCGTATTCCAATATAAAAGGCTACCTTTGCACTAAATTTTTTCAGGATATGATAAAAGCATTGTTTTTCGACATCGATGGTACACTTGTTAGCATGAAGACGCATACCATCCCCACTTCGGCTGTTAAGTCTATTGCACAGGCCAAGCACCAAGGGGTGAAAGTTTTTATCGCCACGGGCAGACCATACGCCATCATCAACAACATCGACTCCATTCTCCCCTACATAGACGGTTATCTCACCACCAATGGTGCATATTGCACCGTTGGCAACGAAGTGGTTTATCATCACCCCATCCCCAAGCGCGATGTTGAATTGATACTTAACGATGCCACCGAGCAAGACTATTCGTGTGTGGTGGTGGGCGAAAAAGACATCACCACCTATAATTATAAGGACAATATCGACCGAATTTTTAGGCGTACGCTTGACATCCACGGCATTGATTATCACTTACCAATCGAGAAGGTGATGCAATACGACATCTTGCAGTTAACTCCATTCGCCACTGTTGAACAAGAACAGCAGCTAATGCCACGCATCCCCGACTGCGTTTCTGGGCGTTGGCATCCTGAATTTATGGACATTACCTCGCGAATGGCCGACAAGGGTAGGGGGCTTGCCGCCATTGCCCAATACCTCGGCATACCCATTGATGCCTGCGCCGCCTTTGGTGATGGTGGAAACGACATCAGTATGATACGTGCAGCAGGCGTTGGTGTGGCAATGGGCAACGCCGGCAACGACGTAAAGCAAGCTGCCAACTTTGTTACAACGCATATAGACGAAGATGGTATCATGTACGCCATGCTACATTTGGGGATTATTTAAGTTTCTTTCCCGATTCACCAACGCAATGTGGGGATGAATTTTCATCCAATGTGAAACAGGCTGTCTGCCAATTTGAAGCTCAAACGGAAGCCTTTTTTATTTCAATATTATGAAGTTGTCTTGCCTTTCAATATTTCTACAAAGTGAGCGGAGTGCAATGCAAGTCAACTCACTGGCCTGTAAACTCACTAAAACCAATAACTCACAAAGGCATCAACTGACCAACTTACTAACCCGCAAACTCATCAACTCGCAATCTCATCAACTCACAGGCTCATCAACTCACAAGTCCATCAACTCACAGGCTCATCAACTCCCAAACTCATCAACTCATAAAATCAACTGCTCAAAATATTAAATTATTATCTTTTATTTTACAAAGTTGCACTTGTTTTCGCTCCGTTCTAGCGAAAATATAGGCCATAAAGTTAGTAAAAAGCTTCTGTTTTTCCTTTTTGGCGACTTGGGTTTTGTCTGTTTTTAAGCTTAACACCTGCATTTTGCACCATTTTACCCTTCTAGTTTGGTTGCTAGCTCGTATTTTTTCAACCCCAATTACCCACTTTTAACCCCTAAAAACCTACTTTTTAATGCCTATTTTGCCCCTTTCAGCCATGTGTTTCATCGCTCGAAAGGGTTTTGTTTATACCATTTCGGTGTATGTTTATGCTTAATCGCCTCGCATTTAGCGACAAATTGCACCGCATTTAGCACCAAAATGCCTTGCATTTAGCACCAAAACGCACTGCATTTAGTACCAAAACGCAATGCATTTTGCTGCAAAACGCACTCTTTATGGCTGCAAATAGCCTTGAAACAGGTGAAAAAGGCAGTCTATTTTAATAATTATTCATTCTGCCGCATGCACATGCTAACCCTATTTTGCATCAAAACAAACCTTCGCGAGAATCGATTTTTTGCGACAAGGTGGGCGATTGTTGACGAAAATGGCACTCATAATGTTAAATTTCTTGCTGAAAACGATACAAAACTGATGTGCAATAAATACGCGCGAGTGGGTAACGGCACGAAAAACATGTAGGCTTGCGACGGCCAGGGCGAGCATTTGTGGGGCATGCTGCCCACGGACAACGAGAGCAGCATCATGCAAACGCAGAAGTAGTCTACCATCGACACGCGGTTTTCAGTTTGTGGAAACCGCATGGAATAACTTCCGCCCGACCTCTGTTTGACACCTGACCGCGTTTTGCCTAAGACAAATGGGGCAGAATTTCATATTTCATCGTATCTTTGTCCAGCTCTTCGTACATGAGCGGGTTGCTTATCTTGTTTTTACAGCACAAAGACACAAAACTCCTCTCAATTTGTAGAAATAGTTAATGTCAGGTTGGCTTCCATGTAGGTTCTTAGTGCCAACTTTTATCAGTGCGGTTTATTATATGCTAAGTGCTCACGCCATCGGCCACTACTGGCATCTTGTACTCATGCTCGTATTCGATACGCGCACACAAGCCCATAGTACAGTTTGTTCCATAACTAATTGTTTTTGATAAAAAGTATCGTTCAAACATATTCTTTTAATCAGAGGGAGTTGCATGTTTGGTGAGACAAAGATTGTTGATGGATTGCCAAATTTATGAAGTAGGTTGGCGTTCGCTGCATGGCCACCGCTCTTTGTATCTAATGTTAATATAAAAGAAATGCCTGCAAGCTATACCTTTCAATTGTTATTTTATCTGTATGAAATTTGTTTTTGTCGTTTATTTTTCATACATTGCGGTCGAAAGTAACTTTAAAATGGATTTCAAAGAACATATATAACTATGTCGAAAATAACAAAAACATTATTAGGTATAGCTGCTGGAGCAGCTGTTGGTGTAGGACTGGGTATTCTTTTTGCCCATGACAAGGGAGAAAACACTCGTAAAAAAATTAAAGGTTCTGTAAGTGACAAAGTTGATGACCTGAAAGAACAAATAGAACGTTTTACCAAAATGTTCAATGAAAAGTCATCGAAGTTGAAAGGGACTTTAGAAGAGAACGTAGACTACCTCTTGTCTGAATCAAATTGTAAATCAGATGAACTGATTAATTTATTAGAAAAGAAGTTGGCCTCTTTGAAAAAAGAAGCAAAGAAACGGATGAGTTAAACTTGTGTATTGTTTACATTTAAATTTTATAAGTCATGAAAAAAGCTTTCACATTAGTTACTTTAATTTGTTTAGTCGTAGTGGCTGTACTTTCTATTTCGTGTAGCAAGAGCGACGACCCTGCTGATAATGATTTTTTTATAGGAAAATATAAAGGTAAAATCTCTTATACGGTTGACGGCGATACGAAATCTGTCGACAATGGTTCTGTTACTGTTATTAAAACAGGAAACAATTACTATTTTAGTTTTTCAGATGGAATCCCTGACCTTAAAGGTGTTAAATTCAAAAAACAAGGAGATCACACTTTGGTGAACATTGATTTTAAAGAAGGTATGAAAGTAATAAATATCAGTGCTTCTTCATTATACATTTACTACAAACAAGATGTAAAGAAATGGACTGCTAGTGCAACGAGATAGTTCAAAGCCTTCAAACAAAAAAGCTCCGAAGTATATCATACCTCGGAGCTTTGCATTTATTAGGTGAATTTAAAAAATAGCAGAGATTAAAATATCTGCTTTTCCTTTCTTATTTCTTCTTTTTGAATATCAAATTTATCAAGAATAAAATAACAATAGCTCCGATAGCTCCTGTTAAGATAGACCCAATCCAGCCTTCTCCAAGCGAGATGTTAAGCACGTTTCCTAAAAGCCACGAGCCCACGCCACTTCCAAGAACACCAACAATGATGTTCCCGATAAGTCCTAAACCGCTGCCTTTGTAGATAACCCCTCCCAGCCATCCGGCAATGGCTCCAATAATAAGTGTTGCAATAATACCCATAAGTTATTCATATTAAATTTGAATACAAAGATAAGACTTTCTGTCCAAAATACCAAATTGCGATAATCATTGCTGTTTTGTAAAACCTAAAACAACTTATTTTTTCTTGGATCTTGAAAACGTTTTTATCCGAGATGGCTAACAAGAAAGATGCAATGTTCGCCCCTGGCAGGCATAAATGTTGCCATTACGTACTCTGCATAACTTTCTTGTTCGGAGAATTTCCATGAGAAGGACTGGAACTTTTCCCACGCTTGGAAGTGTATTCCACATTGCCGATACACAGTTCCAAGCTAGTACTACAATAGAGTTAACACACAGCCACGAAGGACTAACAAACCATAACCTTTATTTAGAATGGGTAACCAATGGCCAAGTGTAGGCTTTGACTATTCTTAAAGCGCCCCATGTTGTAAAAACCACTCTTGTAAGGCACATGAATGCCAATACCCCAATCTATGCGGATAACAAAGAAATCGAGGTCGTAACGAAGGCCTATACCTGTGCCTAGGGCCATTTCCTTAGCTAGGTTCTTTACATTGAACGTGGCGTTTGGCCGCATGCTCGATGAATGCATGGCCCAAACGTTTCCAGCATCGATGAAAACCGCGCCATAAAGGCTACCGATGAGTCGTGGACGATATTCGAGATTGAACAATAACTTGATGTCGCCCGTTTGGTCGAGGTACGAGTTTGTGCTTGCCGTAGGATAATAAGCCCCTGGCCCGATGCTACGAGCCGTAAATGCCCTGATGCTGTTTGCACCGCCCACATAGAACTGTTCGCTATACGGAGCCTCCGTAGCGTTGCCGTAACTCCATATCGCACCAGCCGAGGCATGAGCCACAAGTTGCGAATGAGCGTTTAGTTTCCACGTTTTACGCCAATCGGTTTCTATCTTAAAGAAGTGCGCAAAGGGGTTCTTAAACAGCGTTTTGTCTTTCTCGTCCCACTTCTTACCTGCCGCCATATAGGCCAACGACAAGAGGTTGGAGGCTTCGCTAAAAGTGGTTTGCCACCAAATGGGATGACGATAGCGCGACGGACTGTTGAAGATGTAGCTGTAACGCATCTTGGGAATGAACACATCTTTCATTGTCACCTTCAAATATGGGTTGGCGTTGAGGATGGAATCAAAAACGGCCGTGTGGCTCGTCATGTAGTTATATTGCAACGAGATGGGCGAAAACTGGTGCATCGAACGCTCGGAGGTCTGCACGTTGTAGGTGAGTTCGCCCGAAACGATGTGCCTTTTGAAGTAGTTTCCCCTGCTGATAACACTGGATGCCACCTTGATAAGCGACGAAGGCGTGTTGTAAAAGCGGCGCGACTGCCAAAAAGGAGCAAAAAGACGAGGGAACTCTAACGAGGCCGACGCACCGTATTCGTACGACTGCATCTGTGCAGCAGCCCCATTAGCACTGTGGCCTGTTTGCCATTCGTACGAACCAAACACATTAATGTCTAGCTTTTCGGCGCCACGGAAGGCATTTCGTCTGGTGAAACCCATGATAACGGCAGGCCCCATGCGCCCGTTGGTCTTGCCTGTGTAGTTGGTTTCAACGTAAAAGTCGTAGGGTTTATCGAGCAAGCCCGTTATCGAAAGATCGAGCGTGTCGGACAACGACGTGGTATCGCGCGGAGTAAACTTAAAATCGGTCATGCTGAAAAGTCCCATGTCCATCAGTTTGGTTGAAGTGAGGTTCTCATCGCGATAGCGATACATATGTTCTGGCCGTAACATGATGTTGCGCATCAAGATACGCGAACGTATGGGCGAATGTTTGCCGTTGTAATACACGGTAAGTCTTTTGCGCTTTACTGAGTCGGTGAGTGTTTCGCCCATTTGCTTGCGAAGATAGAAGTCTATCTTACCAACATACCACCGACGCTTAGCCGTTTCGGGCATAGTGGCAGTGGGCAACATCTTTAATTGTACCTTTTGCGGAACTTGTATGGTGTCGGCAAGGAACGAGGAGTAGCCCGGCTGGTAATAGTAATAGCCGTTATCGCGCAACAAGTTGCTTATGCGATTGCGCTCTGTATCGAGCGACGACACGGAGAAAGGACTGCCCTTTTGCAACTTCGAGATAGAGGCGCGCGAGGCAATGAGCTGCGTTATTTCGGGAGGGAAGTTGAGATAGGCCACCGAGTCGAGCGTGTAAAGTGGGCCAACGCTCACCGAATAGCCAATCTTGGCTTTCTTAGGGTTCTTTTGTGTTAGCACTTCGTACTTCACTCGACCTTGAAAATAGCCATTATTCTTCAATGTGTTCTGTGCAACCGATGCGCGCAAGGCCGGATTAACCCAGCTCATCAGCACTGGGGGCTTGCCAAAGGTTTTGCTTATCCACTTGCCTGCGCCCGATGTAGACTCGGAAAAGGCGTTCCATACCCAAAGGCTTATGGGGAAAGGGGTGCGATAATAGCTGCTACCCATGAATGCACCATTGGGTGCGCAATCCAAAGCAGCCTCCATTTCTTCTTGTGTTGAGGAGAAATGCGAGTTGTCTTCGTAGTTCGTGTACTTTATTTTCTTAAGGCCAACATACAGCTGGTCGCCTTCGGGAACGCCTTTCGTGGTGGAGCAAGAAGTAGCGACAAGCGTTGCGACACAAGCTAACAATGCCGAGAAAACGTGTTTGGGGTTATTCGCCATCTTTCTTTTCTTTATTTAGTGAGTCGGGCGTTGCTGGCAGCACCACCTCTTCGGGAACTTTAAGTCGGAATATATCGCGGAAGTGGCGCAGCTTTCTTCGCCAAATAAAACCAACGCCATACTTTCCGATGTCGCCTTCCAGCCAATCGTAGCTGTCGCGATTGTAGAACATTTGCATGTAACGTGTAGAACCTTGGTTTAGGCGGTACTCCAACGATACGTTATTAAAGAAAGTGTTGTCGTTTCGCCCGACATCGGAACCAGACGAGACTTTACCACCAACGATAATACGAAGTCTGTTGCTCCACAATCGTTTGGCAAACTTAAACGAATAGTCGGTGTGCATGTTGCCACTGGCATCCGTTACGTTGTCGAGACCAATACTTAGGTCGAGTGTTCGCAGGGCGTTGCCCGTGATGTTGTTTATCTGACTTTGCAAGAATGCACTTAAAGCATTGTTCATAGAGAAACTGCTGGTGTTGCCGTCTGCCAAATACATGCCTGTGGTGAGCATCGTAACGGCTAGTTTTCCGCGTTCATCGCTACCCATCGTTTTAAGTTGGTTGCTGACAGTCATGTCTTGTGGTGCGTCGATGGTAAATTCCAATCCCATATTCTTCAAGGTCTTGGTTACCACCACACCACATTCGAACTCAACGATACGCCCGTCCCTACCGTTTGTGGTTACAGAGGCCTTTGTTATCTCGGTTGCGGTGATGTTTAGGCGCGGGTTCATTGCATCTCCCGTAAATTCAATGTAACTTCCATTCTTAATGGTAAAGGTCTTAAGCGGAATAACGGGGAGCGAGTACTTCATCTCGCCGTTGTTAAGGGTGTAACGTCCTGTAAGCCTTAGTCCGTTAACCGGAGTGTATTGCATGCGCAAGTTGCCACCGCCCATCAAGTCGATATAGTTAGACTTATCGGCATTGAGCGCACAAAGAATGTGCGCATTGGGGTCGATGTTCATGCTCAGGTCCATGTTAAAGCCCGTCAATGCGGGGCGATTGATAATTTCGGCTTTGTTTTCTGCAAAGTTGGTAAACGACACTAAGTCGTCCATCTGATTGTCGGTAGAAAGCGGTGAGTCGCGCAGAACGTAAGTCATGTCGGTGGCATCAAGCACATCCAGCTTACCGCGCAGGTTCAAGTTGCTCACTTCGCCCGACATTCGGCCAGAGAAGTTAACGAACACTTTGCCAAACACTTCGGAACGATAGTTCTCCTTGGAGTTGATGATCTCGTATTTGTTGGCACGCATGCGCATGTCCATCCGCATACGGTCGGGATTTGAGAAGTCGAATTCGCCCGAAATGTTCAGTGGACTGTCGTTGTGGGCAAACACTTCGAAGTTTTCGAACAGCAGATGACTGTTCACAATGCGCACGGGGTCGTTGGCAAAACGTAGCGTTACGCCATACGGGTCGCTGAACAGGTGGGCCGAGTCAAGGAAAACTTCGCCGTTAATCATAGGCTTAGACAATGCGCCCTTGATGGCCAACTCGCCTTCGGCGTAACCATTAAGTCCGAACATGCGCTGGGGTATAAATCCGTTTACGATGGTAAGGGGCAGCCGTTCGAGTTTCAATGTGGCATCAAGCTGCCCACCACGAGCCGAATTGTACGTACCCGACAGCTGACCAACCTGTATGTCGTTCTGACTTAGCGTACCATCAATGTAGTGTCCGCCGTCGGACTTCGGCATGTAAACAAACTCGGAACTGAGATTTCCCATCGGACTATGCTGATAAGCCAAGTCGGTAACCGACACGGCCGACGAGATAGACAACGCATCTTTGGTTTGTATTACGTGGAAATCGCCGTTAAGCGTACCCGACACTTCGGGCATGTAGGGCAAAACGGAGAATAGTTTCTCAAGATTTAAGCGGTTTAGCGAGAGCGTAATGTCTTGCAAAGCCTCTTCGTTCTCGTTGTTGGTGGCCAGTTGGATACCTGTTCCGTCTGCGGCCCGTAAGCGCAGGTCGGCGCGAACGCGGCGATCGTCGCCCATAAACACGTAGTTGCTGTCGTTAACCGTGAACTGTTTATAGCCCAAAACGGCCTCACGGTCCATCAAACTAAGGCGTATGCCCTTGTCTTCCATCGTGGCACGTACGCCCATGCCGATGCCCAGCTTGTTGTTTTCATCGTAAATCTGCGCTTTGATGTATGTTCCGCGCTCTTCCAATGCACCATTTAGGAGGGCATTAAACACGTATTGAGGATTTTTCTTGTTGTTGCGCACCTGCACCGAGTAGGCTATTTGGTCGGCATCAGACTTCAATGCCAAACGCACCGTGTCGATAAGTATGCTGTCGGCCACCAGCTGGTTGACGTTGAGATAACCATTTAGCCCGGCAACGGGCGACGAATGGAGGTCGGCAGACATTTCGCCCACCGAGTAGCCATACTTACGCAACACGCGCATAAAGATATTCTGACGTCCGCTTTGCAAGTTGATGTTGGCTAAGGGCAAGCGTTCGCGTAGTCGTGCCTCGTTTAGGTGTTTTGTGGCAAGTTGGTGTTGCAGTTCTTTCCAAAAGCCCATGCCGCGATTTAAGATATAGGCATAGCCGCCCTTGCTATTCATTTGCAATGCAAGGTCGCCGCAAACAAGATTGGCATGGGTGGTGTCGCGATTGGTAAAGAGGTTTACAGACATGGCTCCAAGGCGATAATCTTTGGCTGTATCGTTAACCATGATGTCGGCAACATTGCCTTCAAGCTTGTAGTAATCCTTGCCGTTGGTTTCCAAGTTAAGGTCGCTACGGAAAGAGGCCACCACTTTTTGGTCTAGCAAGTGCAGGTTATAAAGGTCTAGCTTGGCCAGGTCGGTATTGATGTGTGCCTTTATCAGCTTATCACTATTTCGTCCGTTGACGTTTATCGAACCCTTCAACAAGGGGTTATTGCTTTGTAACGAGGCAGTGATAAGGCCGTTGCTCATCTGCGCTTTGCCTGCAATTTTGTCTAAGTCATAACCACCATAGTGGAAACGGTCTATGCGCACATTGGCAAACAGTTGGGTTTTGGTCGACATAAAGTCGGTTCCCACACCTCGTGTCTCCACTTCGCCCGTAAAGGGATGCAAGCCTTGGTTGGGCAAGAAATGCTGTAAAGCCAAACTTTTCAGCTTAATGTTAGCATTGTAAGCCATCTTGTGCGCATTAAAACTGCCCTTTAATTGTACGCTGCCGCCGCCTTCGTGCATCGTGGCGTCTGCTTGATACGCCTCACCCTGCATCTTGGCGCGAGCGTTAAGCGAGATACCCGACGGAATATTCACTTGCCGTTGCAGTTTTTTGTCAAGCAACACCTTAGCGAAGTTCAAGTTATAGGTATTGGCTTTCAAGAAAATCTCTCCTTTGCACCTACGCGTATCCATAGGTTTCTCTACGTAACCCGTGGTTTGCAGCTTAAAGGCGGTGGGCAAAACCACATTAAGTCCTGAAAAGGCAATACGTTCCTTGTTGCCCTTAGCCACGCCATCTATGCGCAAAGGATAATTGGGAAACGCCTTTCTAAACCCTTCGGGCATGCCGCCCATAGCGCGCAGCAAGTCGGCCTTACCCAACGAGGCGTGCAAGGCAACATATAATTTACCTGGATTAACCTCATCGAAGGCGTTCATATCCATGTTGAACTTGGCCGTGAGCGACGATTCGGGAGTGCGCAGTTCAAGATTGGGCAACGCAATACGCGTAGAATCGAGCGCAACATGTCCGCTAATATGATTTACACGAACACCGCTTTTCTCCTTAAAGGCGCACACACGGAGATTCATTTTCAACTCTGGCTGACAGAAATAAAATGAGTCGATACCCAAATGCAGTTCTGTAAGATGTATGTGATTAGGGTCTAAGCCGTCTGTTCGGGGCTTGTAGGTTTGGTCGTAGTTCAGACTTCCGTTCTGCCAATTGAGCGTTTCAAGCCGATAGAGATTTTTATACAGGTCGAAATAGCCGTTTTTAGCATCCAGTTTGGGCAGATCTACCAATACGGTCATGCTGTCTCGTGGTGTTCGCAGCAAAGCTTTAGAGTGCTCTATCTGCAATTTGTCCACCTTTATTTTCCAATAAATGGGAGTTTTAGTGGTGTCGGGCGGAACGGTGTCGCTCAACTCCACGCTGATGTTGGCATCTTTCAGTTGGGCTTGGTTCACCCTGATGGTCTTCGAGTTGAGGTCGACACCCCTGCTTTGCACAAGCAATAAGCCCACTTTTCCTTTTATGCGTGCCTCATGCACAAGGTTGGCTGTATTCATCTGCACGTCGTGTAACGACAGTTCGTCTACTTCCACCTTATTGCTTAGTAAAGGAATCAATTGCACATTGGCCACAATTCTTCCCACATTGGCGATGGTGTCGGTTTGTCCCGCTATCGAATCATTAGCTTGCAGAACCCTTACGCCCTCAACACCGAGGTCAAGTGGAAACACAAGTCTCACCCTATCCACTGTTATCTCCATGCCCATCTTTTGCGATGCATAGCTCGCAACCCGCTTAACAGCCCAGTTTTGTACAGGTGGGCAGTAAAGCAGAACCACTAAGATAAGAAAAAGCACAATCGGGATGGCAACAGCTATGACAACCCATCGAATATATTTCTTCATACAAAAATGTTCGCTCGTCTATCTATTTTGCCTCAAGGCTCCTAATTTTAACCTGCAAAGTAAGCATTTTTTTTTGAAAATAAGCCATCTATCCGCCAAAGAAATGGTAACGAACAACAATTTATTCAAAATCAAGACACAAAGGTTACAAATGTAACCCAAATGTGCAGTTACGATTAAAGCCCAATCGGTCTATCAGACCGCTTATCAATTATTTTGGGGGTGTTTCCATCGTTTCCTGTTCATTTTTCGTTTGCTTGTCGGCATATTTCCTGCCTTATTCTCTTAACGTGGCACGCTATGCCTTCAAGGATAAGATAGTCGATGTACTTAACAAACAGGCAAAATCTGCACCTACTCAACGACCGAGTCCGGGTTAAAACCCTTAGATGCTCATGAACTGAGCGGCTTACACAACGAGGTTGTTTTGACTTATAATATTTCTGTAAATTGAGAGGAGTTTGGTGTCTTTGTGCAGTAAAACCAAGAAAAACACCGCACTTATGTACGAAGTACGGGGCAAATAAGCTCACTGTTTATAGATTCACGAAAAACCAACAGTTCCCGTAAGCATCGGCTCCCCCAAACGCCAAGTTGCCAACCCCTCAACTCAGAAACTTAAATTGTTTTATTTGTTTTTACAATTTGGCTCTAATTTTCACTCCATTCCAGCAAAAATATAGGTCATAAAGTAGGTAAAAAGCCACTATTTCTAACCTTCCACGTCTTCCAACTTGGCTGTTTTTAAGGACAAAACCTGCGTTTTGTACCATTTTGCCTTTCTAGTTTGGTTGCCGGCACGTAATTTTTCAAGCCCAATAACCCACTTTTAACCCCTAAAAATCGGCTTTTTAATGGCTGTTTTGCCCTTTTTCGTCCTGTTTCTGATGGTTCACAAAGGTTATATTTATACCATTGCAGTGCATCCTTATGCTTTTTGCCCTGAATTTAGCAGCATTTTACCCTGCATTTAGCACCGTTTTACCTTGCGTTTAGCACCAAAACGCACTGCGTTTTGCACCATATTGCACTGCGTTTTGCACCATATTGCACCCCATTTTGCTGCAAATAGCCCTCAAATTGGTGTAAATGGCTGTCTTTATAAATAAAAATACATTTTACCGCATTCACAGACACCCCCCTTTTTGCATTAAAACAAACCTCCGCGAGAATCGATTATTTGCGGCAAGGTGGACGATTGGTTGATAGAAAGGGCAGTTATAATGTTAAATTTGTTGCTGAAAACTAGACAAAAGCGATTGTGCTGTATGCACGCGCATGGGCAACGGCACGAAAACCAGGAACGCTTACCACCGCCAGTGCGCGCGGTTGCAGGGCATGTTGCTCGCGGCCAATGGAAACAACATCGTGGAAACGCGGAATTAATTTGCCTTCGATAGGCAGTTTGCAACTTGAAGAGCATCTTTGGAATACCTTCCAACAGGTCGCTTTTTGAAACATAACCACGTTTTGTTACAGGCAAAAGGGAGATAACCTCATGTTTTATTGTGTCTTTGTCTGGTACTTCGTACATGAGCAGGGCGTTTATCTTGTTTTAGTAGCACAAAGAAAATAAGTTCCTCTCAAATTGTAGAGATTTTAAAAGTCTAGATGACTTCAATATTAAAAAGGCATGACGACTTCATTGGAATGAGTGTGGTAAGAGGTATGGATAAGGGATGAAGTGTGCTTTTAAGTTGTCCATCTATTTTTCATACTCAAATCATGTAGGGGCCATTACACCATTTGTTTAGGTCGTCATTTGTGTTGTATTACCATCCCGTTATTATCAAATATAATGGCTTTTCCATTTAGTGTGTTATGTTTATAACGGCACAAAGCTATTAAGTAATGGCTGTGTGGGTCAAAGAAATAACCTTCTCCACCTCTGAACAACTTATTGTTGCATTTATAACAGTGCGTAAAGATTGCTTCCAGAGTACCCTCTTTCTTAACGACAAAACATAAAGGACCTATAAGCAAGATACATTTATCCCGAATTTTGTGATACTCTATAGAATTATTCTTGTATAAATCTCCATACCCTCGTCTTGGGAATAGCGTATTGAAGAGGCTGTCCGAAAATACTTCTTGGTGGACTTTACTAATAGAATTGGTATTAGTCAATTGTGGATGCCCACTTTCTCCCTCATTGAAGTACTCGTATCTTTCAACTTTTCTCGCATCATTATAGAATACGGCAAAACCATGATGGTTATTATTCCTTAGCGAATAGAAATGCGATAGTTTGTGCGTATCGTCGTCGAAGTGATAATCTCTTCCAATAATGGCTCCTTTTTCACCTGCATATCTGATATGAATGGTAATCAGTTCAGATGCCTTTTTATTAAAGGTAATGTAATTTTCACCAATGGTTATAAAGTCCATTACATAGTATTCGCCTTTCGTATGGTATTGCAATTTAAGTTCACCGTCAATTACGATGGTGCTTTTTCTCTTCTGCACATCCTTTATTATGTCTTTTTGTGGGGTGTTTGGTGATAAAGCGCATGCCGAGAGACATACAGCAAGCAATAAGTTGAAGATAAGTTTCATTTGATGTTCTTATTGTGGAGATAACTTCTGATAGGTTCAGATATAATCAATTTGGTATGACAATCTCAGGTGCTGGATATTTACCATAGATCCATTGCTTAACTCTATTTATACTTTGCTTATGCACTTTGTGGTCTGTGTAGTGTGCAAGAAAGATGGTGTCTTTCTTATTTTCCCTCTCAACTATAAGCATTTCGGGGGTTATTTCTTTTATTTCAAAGGCTTCTGCACAAGATGCAGATGTGACAGTAAGGATGCTGTCGTTTATCAATTCATTTTCAGTCTTTATCTTATAGAGGGTGTCATTACTCACATATAGCACAAAGAAGGCTTTATGATACAAATCGGTATCATCTTCAAATCCACCTTTCAAGGTGTCCCATTGTATTTGTTTGGGAACGAAAAGTCTACTCTGCTTAATTTTCTGGTTGCAGCCAACCAAAATAGAACCTATTATCACTGCAATTATTGCTGTAAGATGTTTCATCTGTTATTTTATATAAGAGAGGAGGATTGTGATGTTATCTTTTCATTGTTGGCTGTGAAAAGTGTCCTTCTTTTAGTTGATACTCAACCAAGATAGGCTCGTATATCGTTTCGAAACTCTTCCATCCTTTTGTTTCAGCATCGTAGTACAATTGGTTGTCTGTGGATAGAAAGTCAAAATTCTTAATTTTGTCTGAGGGTTTCATCAGTGGTTCAAGGGTTTCTTGCAATTCAGTGATAATGTGGATATTGGTTAGCACAATCAAATCACGATGGTTTTGGCTGATATATCCCACTATGCGCCTGCCTTTATACGCAATGTATTTATCTCGTAAGCGGTGCTTATTTTGAAATGAAAAGACAAATTTAGTTATCGAGTCCTCTTGTACAATGTCAAGTACAGCGACCTTATCTTCCGTATTTTCCGTGAAAAACTGTTGCGTCATGGTATTAACAATGGCTTTTAACTGTCTGTTGGTTACTTCAAAGCATTCAAGACTTCTGCCATTATGAGAAGAACAGGCTGCCATGAGGGTAAGACAAATTACTAGTATGAACAATGATTTACTACGTGCTTTTGATGTCATCTGTACTTCGTTTTTTAAAAGATTATTGGTTATTTTGCCATGTTTGTATAAGAAATCTCCTTTAAAATATATCAAAGCTACCTTAATCTCCCGATTTTTTCAATTTCTTCAGCTTGCGTTTGGCCTCGGGTAAGTCGGGCCATAGCTCCAAAGCCTTTTCATAATTCCTGATGGCAGCTTGGGGCATGCCCTCCTTTTCAGACTCCTTGCCAAGCAATGTGTATTCGGCTGCTAGGCGTTTCAGTTGTTCTGCACGTTGCTTTTCCATAGCGCGTGCCTCTTCCAGCTGCTGTTTTAGCAGGTTGATTATGTTCAGCTTTTTGCGGATAAGCCTTTTGGCGGCGGGTTTCTCAATGTCGTATCGGCTGTGGATGGCCAGAAAGAAGTTGTCGATGGCCGCTTGCATGTCGCCCTTGTCGAAGGCGGTTATGGCGTCGTTATACTGCTTGTCGGCCTTGCTTTCTTGCAAAGCCGAGTTGATGATGTTGAGGTTGTTGTAATTGCGCGCAAAGTTGGTGACCTCCGTTCGTACGAAAATGTTTTCTCGGCGGATGGGTTCTTGCAGACTAATGCCTTGCAAAGAGGTGCAACGCGATAGGGCCACGTAAGTTTGTCCGCCAGCGAATACGCCGCCAGTGAAGTCTATCTTTACGTTGTTAAAGGTTAGGCCTTGGCTCTTGTGTACGGTGATGGCCCATGCCAAGCGAATAGGGAACTGCCGATAGCTACCTATTTCCTCTTCTTCAATCTTTTGTTCTTTCTCGTTAAAGGTATATCGCACGTTCGACCAAATCTCCCTTTCCACGTCAAAGTCGCGGCCGTCTTCGGTTCGCACGTATATAATGCCGTCTTGTTCGTCGCCAAACCCAATGATTGTCCCTAGCGTGCCGTTCACCCACCTACGTTCTTTGTCGTTCTTGATGAACAGAACCTGTGCACCAGTTTTCACTTCCAATTCTATTGGTGTGGGCAAACTGCTCTCTGGGAACTCGCCCTCGATGTGTCCATAGAATATTGTTGGTTCGTCGGGTAGGGTGTTGAGCTGTTTCTCGTTGATGTAGTCGACGGTATCTCTACGCCCCGATAACGTGATGGATAAGCGTCCCTCTTCTGTTCCTATCTCGGCGTTAACTTGTGCATTAAGTAGTCGCAGATCGCTATCAGAAACGTGCGAGGTGCGTATGTGGTCGAGTAGGGAAATGAATTGTGCATCCCTTTGCCTGTAAACTTTCCTCAGTTCTACTGCAATGAGTTGCATTTCTCTGAACACATGTGCATCGAAGAAAAAACAAGAGGGGTAGAACGGACGAAGTAATTGGCGTTCGTCTTCTTTTATTACGGGTTCGAGCTGATAGATGTCGCCTACCAAGAGTAACTGTTTCCCACCGAAAGGCTCGCGCATGTTGCGGTTGTAGATGCGCAGTACTTTGTCGATAAAGTCGATGATGTCTGCCCTAACCATCGATATTTCGTCGATAATGATGAGTTCTACCTCGCGTAAGAGTTTTGTTTTTTCGCCATTATATTTAAGCGTGTTGCGGATGTTGCGTGCCGTATAGCGTTTGTCGGTGGGCAGCAAGGGGTGGAAAGGCAGTTTGAAAAAGCTGTGCAAGGTACTTCCGCCTGCGTTGATGGCAGCGATACCCGTTGGTGCTAGGATGATGTGTTTTTTCTTGATGGTGGCCGCGATGTGGCGCATAAACGTTGATTTACCCGTGCCCGCCTTTCCCGTTAGGAAGAGCGAGCGACGGGTAAACTGTATGATTTGGAGAGCCTTTTGCATCTCCCCGTTCTCTAAGTCTATTTGGTTGGGCGTATCGTTGTTCACGTTGTTTTGTCAAATCTGTCTTAGGATGGCTTAATCAAAGTCGGTCTGTGTAGACTTGTCTTTCACCGTATATGTGTACTAATTTGGTACTAAACGCGTTTGACACGGCAATCAGAATAGAAAATTGTGATGTGGCGGATGCCTGTTGGCGAAATCCGCCGCGCGTTGACTTACTGGATGAGGTGTGCAATGGCGTGCAATATATCGTGGCGTGTTATAGCTCATCGAGATTTAGCGGTTGCTCGGTGGGGCGAGAACGCTTTTTCTCTTGACCTTGCTCGGAGGGGAGAAGGTCGCCTGGTGAAATTTCCCTGATGGGATTTCCATTGCCGTCGAGAATGATGATACCTTCTCCCCCCGTGCTATCGGTTTCTGTTGTGTCTTTTTTCGCTCGCGGATAATAACTGTCGCACAGGTACATGTCGCGCGTTATGTCTGCATCTCGCGGTTTTCCAAACTTGCCATGATATTGTTTAAATGCAGGGTCGCGGAACACCGACTGTAAGAAATATCCACAGATGGGCAGAGCCGTTCGGCTCCCTTGTCCTAGGGCACCAGTGCGGAAGTGTATACTTCGGTATTCGCCACCAACCCAAGCGCCAACCACCAGTTTAGGACTAACGCCCATGAACCATGCGTCGGAGTGGTTGTTGGATGTACCTGTCTTTCCTCCAAAGTCGGTGTCGCGATAGTCGCCCACATATCCCCAAAGGCTTTGAGAGGTTCCGCCAGGCTCGCGCATGCCGCCCATCAGCAGCTGTTGTACAAGGAAGGCCGTTTTATAAGGCACAGCTTGTTCGGATGTGGCTGGGCCAAGGAACACTTCTCTTCCGTCTTTGTCTTCTATTCGGGTAACAAGTACGGGTTCGTGGTGCATACCGTCGTTAGCAATGGTGCAGTAGGCGTTGGTTAGTTCGAGCAGGTTGACGTCGCTCGAGCCAAGTGCTAGCGAGGGCGCATCTTCTAACGGACTCTTAATGCCCATCTTCTCGGCAGTCTCGATAATGCGCTTGATGCCCATTTCTTGGCCAAGACGCACAGCCACCGAGTTGATACTCTTGGCAAAAGCCGACTTTAACGGCATTGAGTCGCCAGAGAACGAACCATTGGCGTTAGAGGGAGTCCAGGTAACCACCTCGTGTTTCTTCTTGTCGTACACCTGCATCGTGATGTATTCGTCGCGGCGTTTGTCGCAAGGGGTAAGGCCTTGGTTCATGGCCTCGGTATAAACAAAGAGTTTAAAGGTGGAACCAGGCTGGCGCATGGCCTTTACCTTGTCGTACTTCCACGAGTCGAAGTTGATGTCGCCCACCCATGCTTTCACAGCTCCCGTTTGTGGTTCCATTGCAACAAAGGCGCAGTGCATGAACCGAACCATATAGCGGATGGAGTCCATCGTAGAGATATTCATCTCGATAGAGCCCTTGGCATAGTCGAAAAGTTTAACCTTATGGGGCTTATTGAGGTAATACGTGATGGAGTCGGGTTGGTTGGGGAATTTCTCCAACAGCCAATTATACACAGGTTGTTTGCGTGCGATGCCCTCGATGAAGTCGGGTATCACCCTTCCGCGCTCGTCAATCCACGGGTCGTTCTTTCCCCAATGGTTCTTGAAGTTTTGCTGAACCTGCCGCATTTGTTTGGTGGCGGCATCCTCTGCGTATTTTTGCATACGCGTGTCGAGGGTGGTATAAATCTTCAAGCCACTGGTGTAGAGGTCGTAACCATTGGCTTCGCACCAGTCTTTGAGGTAGTCGGCCACTGCCTCCCTAAAATAATTGGCCTGTCCGTCGTAATTGGTCTCAACGTTGTATTTAAGGCTAAGCGGCGTTTGCGAGAGTGAATCGTACACAGCTTGGCTTAGATGGCCTCGCCTAACCATGTTGGCTAACACGGTGTTGCGCCTCTTCAGGCTATTTTCGGGATGCGTTATGGGGTTGTACGTGGTTGTGGCTTTGAGCATGCCCACAAGCGTAGCCGACTGCGCGGCCGTCAGGTCTTTGGGAGTGATGTTGAAATAGGTTTTGCAGGCCGTCTTAATGCCATACGCCGAGGAACCGAAGTCTACCGTGTTGGCATACATCGTGAGGATGGTATTCTTGTCGTAACTCAGCTCCAACTTCGTGGCGATGATCCATTCTTTGGTTTTCATGATGAGCATACGTATGCCGGGAATCTTACCAAGCAAGCCCGTAGAATATTCGGTGCGCACCCTAAAAAGGTTTTTGGCCAGCTGCTGGGTGATGGTAGATGCACCGCGGCCGTCGCCTTTGGTAACGGCATCCTTGGCGGCAGCGAACATTCCGATGGGGTCTACGCCCCAATGGCTGTAAAAACGCTCGTCTTCGGTGTCGATAAGCGTATTCCAAAACACAGGGTTAACGTCGCCGTAGGTTACAGGCGTGCGGTTTTCGTTGAAATATTTGCCGATGAGTTTTCCGTCGGCACTGTATATTTCAGAGGCTTGCGCAGTTATGGGGTTGTTGATGGTGGACCATCCCGGCGACTTGCCAAAGAGCCAAAGGAAGTTGATGTCTACCATACCCAGATAGACAAAGAAGGCAACAAACGCCGATGCAACGACCACACCCGTTTTGAAATACCATTTGCGGCCTTTGTATAGGCCTTTGTACCATTTCCAAAATGCCTTTAACTTAGTGGCGCACCATTTCGCGCCTTGTACGATTTTCTTTCGCATAATCAGTTGTTGGTTGGTTGAGAAGACAACGCCTTTGTCCTGTCGATTGTTTTCGGAGGCGCATTGGGCCTGTGTTCTTCTTATTGTTTGGCATAAGCCGCGCCGCTGTTCAGATGCCCGTAAGGCAGGTGCAACGTGTGGCTTGCCTTTTGCAAATTTACGTATTTAATCTGTTATCCCGACAAAACTGTCGATATAATTTGTAATTTCTTCTGTGTTGTCGGGATAAAACCACTTTATTTCAGGGTCTTTCTTAAACCATGTTAGTTGCTTGCGCATGTATCTGCGCGTGTTGGATTGTATTTGTCTTACAGCCTCTTCCAAGGGGATGGTGCCATCGAAATGGGCGAACAGTTCCTTATACCCCACGGTGTTGAGCGAATTAAGCCCCCGTAGGGGATAAACGCGGCGCGCCTCTTCTTCCAATCCATTGGCCATCATCTGCAACACACGTTGGTTGATGCGGTTGTACATCTCTTCGCGCGGACGGTTTAGGCCAATCTTAATAATGTTGAACGGACGTTGTTTGCGCTCTTTTTTTCGATACGAGGTGTATGTGTTGCCCGTCATCAGGCATATTTCAAGGGCGTGGCATACTCTTCTGGGGTTTTGCTTGTCAACGAAATCGTAGTGTTCGGGGTCTAATTGTTTAAGTAGCTCAACAAGGGCGGGTAGTCCTTGTTGTTCGAGCAGTTGCTTTACGTGTTTCCGTGTGTTGTCGTCTACGGTTGGAATGTCGTCTATTCCATAGCAAACGGCATCAATGTACATCATACTGCCGCCCGTCATCAAGGCTACGTCGCCGTTGGCGAAAAGCTGGTCGAGCAAGGCAAGGGTGTCGGTTTCAAAGCACGATGCACTATAATACTCGTCGAGTTTGAGATGGCCAACGAAGTGGTGGATGGCTTGTTGTTGTTCTTCGGGAGTGGCGGCAGCAGTGCCAATGGGCAGTTGGGCAAACATCTGCCGCGAGTCGGCACTGATGATGTGTGCGGCATAACGCTTGGCAAGATGCAGGCAAAGTGCTGTTTTGCCAACACCCGTAGGTCCAAGAACAACGATAAGTGTTTTCATATTACACCTTATTATATATACAGGAGGATGATGAGGTACTTGCTTGCAACAATTATCTCACCGTGACATGGAAACAACCTTGTTTCACTTCGTATTTAATGTAGCAGCGTTCGTTTCGTCGCAAGTCGTTCAAAACCTCGCTCATTACCCATTTCAACGTATCGTTTCTTACCTTTCGGCGCGCAGGTCCGTCGGGTGATTCCACTGTTTTGTATCGGTTATAGGCAATGTCGAATGTTGTTCCGAACCTGTGGCAGCTGTTTTCTGAGGCATTGCCGTTGTGTCCGCGTAGCTTTTTCACGTCGGCCTCACTGCGAAGAACACTCGTTACGATGAACTTATGCAGTGGAATACCCTTAATTTGCAGGCTATCGAAGAAGTTTCGGCCAATGTCGTTCAGCAGTACGGCAGCTCTCGGCACCAGGTAAGGCACGCTATTGTTCAGCTTGTCTACATGGTAATAAGGGCTGCTAGCCATATACACCAACTCAGCCTTTCTGTTTTCTGCCTCCTTTCGGTCGGCCACGGGCTTAACGCCATACTTCTGTGCCATCTCCAACTGCACGTCGTTAAGGTCGGGGAAGGCTTTGGAAAAGTTGGGAACACTCATAATGCGGTTCTTCATGGGTGTGCCGTCGGGCTTGAAAAATTTCAGTTTGGTTAGCTTTCCGTCTACGGGTTGTGCTGCTGCATGCGCGTTTCTTTCGGCATCTTTGCTGATGTCTTGCCCTTTCGTTTCGGTCTTCTTCTTTGCATCGGCAGGTTTGGCGATGGAAGGGAAAACCGCCCGCACCACGGCCAGCAAAACAACCGCCGCGGCGAAAGCCTTTAAAAACTGGTTCTTTGTCAATCTCATTGAAAAACGTTTAATTGCACCACAAAGATAGAAAAAAGTGTTGGGTTATGGAAAGCTTTTTGTAATTTTGCACTAATATTATATTTAGGAATTACGACATTGGTAGAGAAGCATATTGTACTTGAAGACATTGACCCCGTAATGTTTTATGGGGTGAACAACGGGCATCTGCAAATGATTAAGTCGCTGTTCCCCAAATTGCGCATCGTAGCTCGCGATAATGTTATCCGCGTGTTGGGTGATGAGGAAGAGATGGCTGTTTTCGAAGAGAAGACCGAAGGCATAAGGAAACATATCCTTAAATACAACGCCATCAACGAAGAAGACATTCTCGACATCATTAAGGGTAAACGCACCAAGGCCGATGCCATTAAAGATGTTATTGTGTACAACATCACGGGCAAACCCATAAAGAGCAGGAGCGAAAACCAACAGCGACTGGTAGACGCATACGAACGCCACGACTTGGTTTTTGCCGTTGGACCAGCAGGAACTGGCAAAACCTACCTGAGCATAGCGTTGGCAGTGAAGGCCTTGAAGGAGAAAACGGCCAAGAAGATAATCCTTAGTAGACCCGCAGTAGAGGCTGGCGAGAAACTGGGATTTCTACCTGGCGACATGAAAGATAAGATAGACCCCTATCTGCAACCGCTGTACGATGCGCTGGAAGACATGATTCCTGCCGTTAAGTTGCAAGACATGATGGAGAAACATGTGATACAGATCGCTCCGTTGGCCTTTATGCGCGGTAGAACGCTCACTGATGCCATCGTTATTTTAGACGAGGCGCAGAACACCACGATGGCCCAAATAAAGATGTTTCTAACACGTATGGGCACAAACACCAAGATGATTGTGACGGGCGACCTAACCCAAATAGACCTGCCAAGGGAACAAAAGAGCGGTTTGAGGGTGGCATTAGACATCTTGCGCAATGTAAAGGGCATTGCGACGGTGCAGTTCGACCAAAAGGACATTGTGCGTCACAAGCTTGTTACACGCATCGTAAATGCCTACGAGGCATATTACCAAACCGAAAGAAATAAGGAGAAAGAATAGGATACATCAATAAAACAACGATAGAGATGAAAGCATTGACACAAACCAATTTCCACTTCGCTGGACAAAAGAGTGTGTATCACGGTAAAGTTAGAGATGTGTACGACATCGACGGCGACAAAATCGTGATGGTAGCAACCGACAGAATATCGGCTTTCGACGTTATCTTGCCGAAAGGCATTCCTTTTAAAGGGCAGGTTCTGAACCAAATAGCGGCCAAGTTTCTTGACCTTACGGCCGACATCTGTCCCAATTGGAAGTTGGCCACGCCCGACCCGATGGTGACCGTCGGCCTTAAATGCGAGGGTTTCCGTGTGGAAATGATCATTCGTTCGATACTTACAGGCTCGGCTTGGCGTGAATATAAGAAAGGATGTAGGGAATTGTGCGGCGTAAAATTGCCCGACGGCATGAAAGAAAACGAGCGTTTCCCCGAACCTATCGTAACGCCAACAACGAAGGCCGACGAAGGTCACGACCTCAATATCTCGAAAGAAGAAATCATCGCACAGGGGCTTGTTAGTGCCGAAGACTATGCCGTGATGGAAGACTACACTAAGAAACTCTTCCGTCGTGGTCAGGAAATCGCTGCCAAACACGGCCTTATTCTCGTTGATACGAAGTACGAATTTGGCAAGCGCGACGGCAAAGTATATCTCATCGACGAAATACATACGCCCGATTCGAGCCGCTATTTCTATGCCGAAGGTTACGAAGAAAAGCTGGCTAAGGGCGAACCGCAACGCCAGTTGTCGAAAGAATTTTTGCGCCAGTGGCTCATCGAACACAATTTCATGAACGAGCCTGGCCAAACCATGCCCGAAATAACCGACGAATACGCAGAAGAGGTGAGCAATCGCTATATCGAACTATACGAGCATATCACCGGCGAGACGTTCAATAAAGCCGCAGATGAGGCTGATTTGGCTGCTCGTATCGAGAAGAACGTAACGGAATATTTGGCGCAAGGCAAATAGAACGGCAAGCGGTAACTGGTTTTCATGTCAGCCCCAGTCGTCTTTATGGCGAGGAAAAGGGTGGCATGAAAGCGCAGTTTCGCTTTTCTCGTTCATACCTTTGGACTGAATATACGTTAAAAAACAGGATGACAGCAAGGTCGACTGTGTGGGCGACGGCCTAGCAAAGTTGCCTTTCGCGTTATCTATAACCCCTATTTAATGGCACATATCCTCCATGTATAAGCAAGAAGAGATAAAACCCTACGGCGAACAAGGCGATAAGGGCGAGTTGGTTGAAAGGATGTTCGACAACATTGCCCCAACATACGATGTGTTGAACCACCGCCTTTCGTGGGACATAGATAAGCGTTGGCGACGTAAGGCCATCGGGCAACTCGTGCCGTTCAAGCCAAAACAGATGCTCGACATAGCTACGGGCACGGGCGATTTCGCTATCTTGGCCGCCAAGATGCTCAAGCCTAGCAGTCTTATTGGGGCCGACATCTCGGAAGGAATGATGGAGATTGGGCGCAAGAAGGTGGAGAAGGCAGAGCTTGGAGGCGTGGTGTCGTTTAAGAAAGAAGACTGCATGAACCTCTCGTTCCCTGCGGAACGGTTTGATGCAGTGACCGCCGCGTTCGGCATCCGCAACTTTAAAGACCTTGACAAGTGCTTGGGCGAATTGCATCGCGTGTTGCGCAAGGGCGGACATTTAAGCATCGTGGAGCTTTCGGCTCCCAAGCGTTTCCCCATGTCGTGGCTCTTTAAGATATATTCGCACACCGTACTGCCACTTTATGCGCGCCTCGTATCGAAGGATAAGGGTGCCTATCGCTATCTCATCAGCACCGTCGAAGCCTTTCCGCAAGGCGAAACGATGGTCGGAATTCTCAAGAAAGCAGGTTTCGAAGAAGTTAAGTTTAAGCGGCTAACATTCGGAATCTGCACCATGTACCTGGCAACCAAGTAACGAAGAGAACTTTTTAGAAAAGGCCTAATAGTTACAAACAAAATGGTTTTAGGAATGATAGTAAAATAGATTGTTCTGTAAATAACAGTTTAAGAGCAAAGAATTGCACCACTACAAGATGCTTGTACTAACGCTACAAAGGTGCTTGTACTGGCACTACAAGGTGCTTGTACTGATGCTACAAGATGCTTGTACTGGCACTACAAAATGCTTGTACTAACGCTACAAAGGTGCTTGTAGGCATACAACATGCTGCATTGGGCTGATGCGTTGTAAGCAAACTGTTGCTAAACGCGTTTATAGAACGTTTTCGTTAAGCCAAATGAACAATGTCAAGCTTGCTCGAACATTGTCATGGCGAGAAAACGCACTTTTCGAGGAACGAAAAAGAACCAAATCTTTTCCACTATACTTTCCTGTTTTTCAGGTATAAGGCAATATTAGTAAAGGCAAGTTGAATACGAATATTCAGGAACATTATGGACAAATACGGACTGATAGGGTTTCCACTTGGGCATAGCTTCTCGATAAGCTACTTCAATGAGAAATTCCACAACGAGGGTATTGACGCCGAATACGAGAATTATGAAATTGCAAGCATAGACAGTTTGGCCGAAATACTCGACACAACGCCCAACTTGCGTGGGCTGAATGTCACCATACCTTATAAGGAAGAGGTGATAAAATACCTTGACGACTTATCGCCAGAGGCACGTTCCATCGGTGCGGTAAATGTCATTAGGGTGAGTCATAAGGGCTCTAAACCTTACCTAAAAGGCTTTAACAGCGACGTTATCGGCTTTACGCGCAGCATAGAGTCGATGCTCGAACCAGGCCATCAAAAGGCACTCATCCTCGGAACAGGCGGTGCGGCCAAGGCCATCGACTACGGATTGAAAAGCCTTGGCTTGGAAACGCGTTTCGTTAGCCGCACGGCACGCAAGGGCAACACCATCACTTATGACGATGTAACACCCCAAGTGATTGCCGAGTACAACGTAATCGTTAACTGTACGCCGCTGGGCATGTATCCGCGAACCGACGAATGCCCCAAGTTGCCGTACGAAGCGATGGACCAACACACGCTGCTATACGACTTAATATATAATCCCGACGAAACCCTGTTTATGAAAAAGGGTAGTGAACGGGGCGCAATTACCAAGAACGGACTTGAAATGCTGTTGCTCCAAGCCTTTGCCAGCTGGGAGTTTTGGCACGGAAGAGAATAGCGCAAAAGGCTCTTGCCGAGGTGTTACTACACGCGAACACTGAGCCGAACAGCAAGTCGTCTCACTTTATTTAACAACACTTTTCACCCAAATAAACTCAAACAGATGAACAACCGTTACATGATGCGTGGCGTTAGTGCCGCAAAAGAAGATGTGCATAACGCCATTAAGAACATCGATAAGGGCGTTTTTCCGCAAGCTTTCTGTAAAATCATTCCCGACATATTAGGTGGCGACGATGCGTATTGTAACATCATGCACGCCGACGGGGCCGGTACGAAGTCGTCGTTGGCCTACGCTTACTGGAAAGAGACGGGCGACTTAAACGTTTGGCGAGGCATTGCCCAAGATGCGGTGGTGATGAACACCGACGACTTGCTATGCGTGGGAGCGGTTGACAACATCTTGGTGTCGAGCACCATCGGGCGTAACAAGATGCTTGTTCCTGGCGAAGTGATTTCGGCCATCATCAACGGCACCGACGAATTGTTGGCCGAACTGAGAGAAATGGGTGTGGGTATTTATGCCACGGGTGGCGAAACGGCCGACGTGGGCGACCTTGTGCGCACCATCATTGTTGACTCTACCGTTACCTGCCGAATGAAACGGAGCGATGTTATCGACAATGCTAACATTCGACCTGGCGATGTAATCGTGGGATTATCTTCGTGCGGACAGGCCACATACGAGAAAACGTACAATGGCGGAATGGGAAGTAACGGGCTGACAAGTGCACGCCACGACGTGTTTGCCAAGTATCTGGCCGAGAAATATCCCGAAACCTTCGACCATGCCGTACCCAAAGAGCTTGTTTATAGTGGCACAAAGCGATTGACGGATGCCATCGAAGGCTTGGGCGTTGATGCTGGTCAGCTGGTGTTGTCGCCCACACGAACCTACGCTCCCGTAATTCGCAAGGTGCTAGATGAAATGCGCAACCATGTTCATGGCATGGTACATTGCACGGGTGGTGCACAAACAAAGGTGCTGCACTTCGTTAGCGACGATTGCCGAGTGATAAAAGACAACATGTTTGACGTGCCGCCGTTGTTCAAACTCATTCAGTCGGAAAGCGGAACAGATTGGAAAGAAATGTACAAGGTGTTCAATATGGGACACCGCATGGAGATATATGTGCGCCCCGAACATGCCGAACGCATCATTGCCATTAGCAAGAGTTTCAATATAGAGGCACAAGTTGTGGGACGTGTCGAAGAAGGGAAGAAGTCGCTTACCATCCGTTCGGAGTATGGAACTTTTGAATATTAAGAATATGATGACGATAAAAGATGCCGTACTTCTTAGTTTGGAAGACTTTCCTAATGGAGCAACTTCTCGTGAAGTATATGATAATATCATAAACAAAAAACTGTTCGAGTTCAGCAAAGTTGCGAAAACTCCAGATGCAACTGTTGGTGCACAGATGGGGGTTATGATAAAACATGGCGATGTCAGAGTTAAACGTATAAAGAACGATAAGAATATATTTTGCTATTATCTCAGTAAATATTCAAAGAACATAGAGAATAATGATAAGATTCCTGCTCATACAGGAGTTTCTCGTTCTTCTTTTAACGAAAGAGATTTGCATCCTTTGTTGTGCAGCTTTTTGAATTATAATGGAATTATAGCCAAGACCATCTTCCACGAAAAGTCTTCAAAAGCAGAAGAACATCAGAAATGGGTTCATCCAGATATTATTGGAGCTAAATTTGTTGAGCAGAAGAATATCACTAGCAATGCTTTATTTAAAGCGATCAGTAAGAAAGATTCATTACTATTGTATTCTTATGAATTGAAGAAAAAGATTGATAATGATTATGAATTGAAGAAGTGTTTCTTTCAAGCTGTGTCAAATTCAAGTTGGTCAAACAAAGGATATCTCGTGGCGTTTGAGATTAATGAGGATTTGAAAGATGAAATGGCACGGCTCAATAATTCTTTTGGAATAGGTTTTATTCATCTTAAAGCTAATCCTTATGAAAGTAAAATTTGGTTTGACGCTAAGGAAAGACATCTTGATTTTGTCACAATAGACAAACTTTGTGAGATAAATTGCGATTTCAAAGAGTTTATAAAGTTGGTAGAGGCAACGCTTACTGCTGATGATAAACATTTCCATCCGTCAAAGACGGCGCTTATCAGCATTTGTGATAGATATCCTGCCAATGATGGAGACATCCTGAAATATTGTAATGAGCATCATATCCCTTGGGATGATGAAGAAGTATAATTAAAGTATGATAGAACAAAACAGCATATTAACAAAGTTAGACGGATTGGAAAGCCGTTACGAGGAGATGGCAACGCTGATTACCGACCCTGCCGTTATTGCCGACCAAGAGCGTTATGTGAAGTTGACCAGGGAATATAAAGACCTTGGCGACATTATGAATGCACGCAAGCGTTATGTGGCTTGCCTTAATTCCATTGCCGAGGCCAAAGACATTTTGGCCAACGAAAGCGATGCCGAGATGAAAGAGATGGCGCGCGAAGAGCTGTCTACCAACGAAGCGGAGCGTCCGAAGTTGGAAGAGGAGATAAAACTACTGCTTGTGCCCAAAGACCCAGAAGACGCCAAGAACGTTCAGATGGAGATTAGGGCAGGCACAGGCGGCGATGAGGCCGCGCTTTTCGCAGGCGATCTCTTTGGCATGTACAAGCGCTTTTGCGACTCCAAAGGTTGGAATCTCTCTGTTACCGCATCAAGCGAAGGAGCCGTTGGCGGTTTTAAGGAGATAGACTTTGCCGTGAGCGGCGACAATGTGTACGGCACCTTGAAATACGAATCGGGAGTACATCGCGTGCAACGTGTACCTGCCACCGAAACGCAAGGCCGTATGCACACGTCGGCTGCAACGGTAGCCGTATTGCCCGAAGCTGATAAGTTCGAGGTGAACATCAACGAAGGCGACATCAAGTGGGATACGTTCAGAAGTTCGGGTGCAGGTGGACAGAACGTTAACAAGGTGGAGTCGGGTGTGCGTTTGCGCTATCCCTGGAAGAACCCCAATACGGGCGAGACCGAAGAAATACTCATCGAGTGTACCGAAACGCGCGACCAACCCAAGAACAAAGAACGTGCCCTGTCGCGACTACGTACCTTTATATACGACCGCGAACACCAAAAGTATGTCGACGATATTGCTAATCGCCGCAAGAGCTTGGTGTCTACGGGCGACCGTTCGGCAAAAATCAGAACCTATAATTATCCCCAAGGCCGCGTAACCGACCACCGTATTGGCTACACCACGCACGACCTTCAAGGTTTTATTGCCGGAGATATTCAGGCTATGATAGATGCCCTGTCGGTTGCCGAGAACACAGAGCGAATGAAAGAGGCCGAATTGTAACCCCCCATTCACATCATTTTCTTATGACAAGAGAAGAATTAATTAAGCAGATACACGCCAAGCAGTCGTTCCTTTGTGTAGGTCTAGACACCGACATCAAGAAGATACCGCAACACTTGTTGCAGGCAGACGACCCCATCTTCGAGTTTAACAAGGCCATTATCGATGCTACTGCACCCTATTGCGTGGCCTATAAGCCCAACCTTGCCTTTTACGAATCGTTAGGAGTAAAGGGATTGCTAGCTTTCGAACGTACCGTGGATTATCTCAACGAGAACTATCCCGAACAGTTTGTCATTGCCGATGCCAAGCGCGGTGATATTGGCAACACCTCGCAGATGTATGCCCGCACCTTCTTCGAAACCTACAATCTCGATGCACTTACTGTTGCCCCATACATGGGCGAAGACAGCGTGACGCCCTTCTTGGCCTACGAAGGCAAGTGGGTGATATTGTTGGCACTCACCAGCAACAAGGGTTCGCACGACTTCCAACTAACGGAAGATGCCCAAGGCGTGCGCCTTTTCGAACATGTGCTTACCAAGTCGCAAGCGTGGGGCAACGCAGATAACATGATGTATGTGGTAGGCGCAACACAAGGCGAGGCATTTAAGGACATTCGTCGCCACGCGCCAAACCATTTCTTGCTCGTTCCTGGCATCGGCGCACAAGGTGGAAGTCTTCACGATGTGTGCCAATATGGTATGAACAAGGATTGCGGCTTGTTGGTAAACAGTTCGCGCGGCATTATCTATGCAAGCAACGGAGCCGACTTTGCACAAGTGGCTGCCGAGAAAGCACGCGAGGTTCAAGAAGAGATGGCACGCGAATTGAAGGCCATCTTGCCCACGTTCTAAATCGCATCGCCCACCGAACAGTAGTAAATGAGTGAAATAAAGATCATCAACGACCCCGTTTTTGGGTTCATCAAGATACCGCGCGGATTAATCCTCGACGTTATTTGCCATCCCTTGATGCAGCGCCTTACGCGTATTCGTCAGCTAGGTATGGCCTCTGTGGTTTATCCAGGTGCGCAACACACGCGTTTTTTGCATTCCATTGGGGCGTTCCATTTGGTTAGCGAGGCCGTTTTGTCGCTCCAACAAAAGGGTGTATTCATCTTCGACAGCGAGGTTGAGGCCGTACAGATAGCCATTCTTCTTCATGATATTGGGCATGGCCCATTCTCGCATGTGCTCGAAAACTCGCTCATATCGGGCATTTCGCACGAAGACATCTCGTTACAGATGATGGAGAAGATGAATCGTGAGATGGGTGGAGCCCTTACGTTGGCCATCAAAATCTTCAAAAACGAATACCCCAAGCGGTTCCTTCACCAGCTCATCAGCAGTCAGCTAGACATGGATAGGCTCGACTATCTTCGTCGCGACAGCTTTTTTACGGGCGTTACAGAAGGGAATATCGGTTCGGCACGCATCATCAAGATGCTCGATGTAGAGAACGATGCCCTGGTGGTAGACCAAAAAGGCATCTATTCCATCGAGAACTATCTTATTTCGCGTAGGCTGATGTATTGGCAGGTGTACTTGCATAAAACCGCAGTAGGCTGCGAGGCCATTTTGGTTAACCTCCTTAAACGCGCCAAGTATCTAGTTCGTAATGGCCATTCGCTGTTTGCTACGCCTGCCTTGGCCTACTTCTTGGCCAACGATGTTGACCGCGACTTTTTCACAACGCATGCCGAGGCCTTGCAAAACTATTGTTCGTTAGACGACAATGACATTTGGAGTAGCGTAAAGGTGTGGATGAACGATGCCGACCCAGTGTTGTCTATCTTGGCAAACGACCTCGTAAACAGAAAACTCTTCAAAGTAGAGGTGTTCGACGAACCCATTCCCGAAGGCGTTATCGAAGAACGATTGGCTGCCATCTGCGCGCACACAGGGCTTTCGACAGACGATGCGGCCTATCTGATGAGCGCGAACACCGTGAACAAAAACATGTATAACATGGAAGACGACCACATCACCATCAAGTGTAAAGACGGCACGTGTAAAGACATCTCGCAGGCCTCTGAACTCTTCGATGTGACACGCCTTTCCATGAAAAACAGCAAATATTACCTTTGTTATCAAAGATTTTGAATAATAATTGCTATATTTGCAGAATTATTCAACAGTACTGAAACCAATGGAATTTACAGCAAAGCAAATTGCACAAGTAGTCGATGGTGAAATCGTTGGAGATGAGAACGCTGCCGTTCACTCCTTTGCGAAGATAGAGGAGGGACGGCCAGGAGCTATTTCGTTTCTTTCAAACCCGAAATATACACATTATATATATGAGACAGAGGCTAGCGTGGTGCTTGTAAACAAAGACACCAAGCTGGAGAAACCTGTCAAAACCACGCTCATCAAGGTGGATAACGCCTACGAGTGTGTGGCCAAGCTATTACAGATGTACGAGGCTGCCAAGCCAAAGAAAACGGGTGTTGACCCCTTGGCCTTCGTTTCGCCCGACGCCACAGTTGGCGAGAACTGCTATGTAGGCCCCTTTGCCTATGTCGGCAGTGGCGTTGTAGTAGGCAACGGCACACAAGTATATCCCCATGCCACACTCTGCGACAACGTGCGAGTGGGCAACGATTGCATTATTTACCCCCAAGTGTGCCTTTACCACGATGTAGTGGTGGGCAATAGGGTAATCCTGCATTCGGGTAGTGTTATCGGTGCCGATGGTTTTGGGTTCGCCCCATCTGCCAATGGGTACGACAAGATACCCCAAATTGGTACAGTAACAATTGAAGACGATGTGGAAATAGGTGCCAACACCTGCGTAGACCGCTCTACAATGGGCAGCACTTACATACGTAAAGGTGTGAAACTAGACAACCTTGTGCAAATTGCACACAACACCGACATCGGCGAAAACACCGTTATGTCTGCCCAAGTGGGCGTGGCAGGTTCTACCAAGGTGGGCCAATGGTGCATGTTTGGCGGACAGGTTGGCGTTTCCGGACACATCAATATCGGCAACAAAGTGTTCTTAGGGGCGCAATCGGGCGTGCCAGGAAACCTCAAAGATGGCCAGCAGCTTATTGGAACGCCGCCTATGGAGCTCAAGCCTTACTTCAAGTCGCATGCCATTTTCAGGCGTTTGCCCGACATGTATAAGCAGCTGAATGAGCTACAAAAGGAGATTGACGAATTAAAAAAGCAAATAAAACCATAACGCAATGTTAAAACAGACAACATTGAAAGGCAGCTTTTCCTTGTATGGCAAAGGCTTGCATACCGGATTGAGCCTCACGGTAACCTTCAATCCTGCACCCGAAAACACAGGCTATAAGATACAACGAATTGATTTGGAAGGTCAGCCCATCATCGATGCGTTGGCCGAACGGGTGGTAGACACGCAACGCGGCACTGTACTTGCCAATGGCGATGTGCGCGTTTCCACCGTAGAACATGGCCTTTCGGCACTCTACGCTATGGGTATCGACAACTGCCTCATACAAGTTAACGGCCCTGAATTCCCCATTCTCGATGGTTCGGCCATCATGTATGTGGAACAAATTAAGCGTGTGGGCATCGAGGAGCAGAGCGTACCCAAAGATTACTACATCATTCGGCATAAGATTGAGGTGAAAGACGAGGCTACGGGTTCGTGCATCACCATCCTTCCCGACGACCAATTTAGCATAACGGCGATGTGTTCTTTCGATTCGAAGTTCATTAATAGCCAGTTTGCCACACTCGATTCGCTCGATAATTTTGAAACTGAGATTGCTCCTGCACGTACATTTGTGTTTGTGCGCGACATCGAGCCGCTGCTTAAAGCCAACCTCATCAAAGGTGGCGACATGGACAATGCCATCGTTATTTACGAAAAAATAATCGACCAAGAACAGCTAGACCAGCTGGCCGACTTGCTGAAAGTTCCTCGTTTGGATGCCAGCAAGCAGGGATATATACAGCATAAACCCTTGGTTTGGGAGAACGAGTGCACGCGCCACAAGCTGCTCGACATCATTGGCGACATGGCTCTACTGGGTAAACCCATCAAAGGCCGCATCATTGCCACCCGTCCAGGCCACACCATCAACAACATGTTTGCACGCCATCTGCGTAAAGACATTCGCAAGCACGAGGTACAGGCACCCATTTACGACCCCAACGAAGAGCCTGTGATGGACAATAAGCGCATACGCGAATTGCTTCCTCATCGCTATCCCATGCAGTTGATAGACAAAATCATATCGCTAGGCCCAACAAGCATCGTTGGCGTGAAGAACGTAACGAGCAACGAGCCTTTCTTTGTGGGGCATTTCCCACAAGAACCCGTAATGCCTGGCGTATTGCAAGTGGAGGCTATGGCGCAGTGTGGTGGCCTTTTGGTGCTTAACCAACTTGAAGAACCCGAACGCTGGTCTACCTATTTCATGAAAATCGACGAGGTGAAGTTCCGCCAAAAGGTTGTTCCCGGAGACACATTGTTGTTCCGTGTAGAACTGCTCCACCCCGTAAGGCATGGTGTTAGTTCGATGAAAGGTTACATGTTTGTGGGCGACCAAGTGGTTTCGGAGGCTACATTCACCGCACAAATCGTTAAAAACAAGTAAAAAGACACGCACTGAGCTATGAACCAAATAAGTCCTTTGGCCTATGTGCATCCCGAGGCAAAACTTGGGAAAGACAACATTATCGGCCCATTTTGTTACATAGACCGTAACACGGTTATTGGCGACGGAAACAACTTGCAGAACAGTGTGACCATCAATTACGGTGCTCGCATTGGCAATGGAAACGAAATATTGGCTGGCGCAAGCATTTCTACCAAACCACAAGATTTAAAATTTGTTGGTGAAGACACACTATGCGAGATAGGCGATAACAATAGTATTCGTGAGAACGTTACCATTTCGCGCGGTACGGCCTCTAAGGGCGTAACGATAGTAGGTAGTAATAACTTGCTGATGGAGAACATGCACATCGCTCACGACTGTGTTATAGGTTCAAATGTCATTATTGGCAACTCCACTAAGTTTGCTGGCGAGGTGATTGTCGACGATTTTGCCATTGTTAGTGCAGCGGTGTTATGCCATCAGTTCTGCCGTATTGGTGGTTATGTGATGGTACAGGGCGGCAGTCGTTTCAGTCAAGACATTCCCCCTTACGTCATTGTAGGAAAAGACCCCGTGCGCTTTGCAGGCATCAACCTAGTGGGCTTGCGTAGGCGCGGTTTCTCTAACGAGCTGATTGACCTTATCCATAATGCCTACCGCCTGCTTTATTCGAAAGGCTTGATGGCCGAAGGCATACAAGAAATACGCAACAACCTGCAAGTAACAAAGGAGATACAATACATCATCGACTTTGTTGAAAGTTCAAAACGCGGCATTGTTCGTTAAGCAGCAAATGCAATAACAAATAGTATAACTCGCAAGTGCCTTGGCACTTGCGAGTTTTTTTCTTTGCATCTTATCTAGTTTAAGCCCAAATTGTACGACATGTTCTGCAATTTGCATCAAAGGTACTTCAAAGCGATGGCCATTAAACAACCAACAAAATACCAAACTCACAAGTGAAAGCGAAAAAACACTTGTACAACCTTGTATAATATAATAAAAAGCTCTATATTTGCGGAAAGAAGTAACAACTAAGCATTTCGGCTTGCGCCACCATTTGGCTACAAGTCTCTTTCCTACCTATGCCAACAGAAATAGAAGGCCGTCAACCCAAGTAACAACAATGTTTTCTACGATGGAAATAACTCGGTAAAGACGTATTCGAAGAGATGTTGAGGCCCTGGCAGGTGCAACTAGATATTCAAGTAAACGGGCTACGTTCACCAATACTACGCTCGTATGTTACAATCCAACGCGTGGGGGCAGTGTCTAAACAATAAGCCTGCTGGTTTTTTCCGCCCCTTGGCGCAATGGCTACATTTAAATATGCAACCTTCAATAAAAGCAACAGATACACTACAATATGAAAATACGACACTATCTAATGGCTCTAGCCACTTTCGCCTTGCCCACCGCGGCACAAGAAAAGTCACCTGCAACAACAGAAGTGAGCTATCTTGTGTCCTGTATTAACGACACTGTTGAGGGGAAGGTGTTGACAGACACTTTCCGACTTCGCTTTAATGACAGCAAGGCTCTTTTCTACCGGGTAGATGATTTCATATCAGATTCGACGAAACTTAACGATGCGGATGCCTGGGCAAGGGATGTTAACAAGACATTAACAAGGAAAAAACGCAACGACAAAACGGGAATGTGTTACTACATATTGACCGACTTACAAGGAAAAACCTACGTATACAAGGATCGTATCGGGACGAACGCCTTTCGCTACACAGACAGCTTGCCTAACTTCAATTGGAAAATTCTGCCCGAACAGAAAACCATTGCGGGGCACAAATGTGCAAAGGCTGTGGGCAAATACATGGGGCGAACCTACGAGGCATGGTATGCCACGGACATTCCTGCGCGTTTAGGCCCATGGAAATTCAATGGTTTGCCTGGTCTTGTAATGGCCGTTTACGACACGCGCAGGCAATACACCTTCACCTTTATCGACATGCAGGCCTGCAACGGAGATGTTGCGCTCTTTCCTAGCCGCGCGTTTAAAACTACTAAGGAGAAGTTCCTCAAAGAATATGCCGCATACCAGAGTGACCCAGTAACATATTTTTCAACTCGTTCTCTTATACGGATTAGTTTTGGTGCACCAGACGGTCAATTGGTGCAAGAAATAAATAACGACAATAGGCATCGGCCTATGGAAATATTAGAATAAGTAAGCTTATGAAAACAATAGTCAGTATAATGTTGTTTCTTATCTGTGCCCTACACGGGAATGCAGCCGACAACAAAGCCACATTGGAATGTATATATCGGTTGATTTATCAAGTAGACACCGTCACAAAGCGTAGCAGCAACGCCATGATGGTACTCCGGCGGAACGAAACCAAATCGCTATTCTATTCGCAGTCAAACTTTGAAAAAGACTCTATGCTGCTTGAAGCAAGCGGCCCCGAAGAAAGGAAAGCCATTAACGACAGCATTAAGGCTAGATACGGCAAGGTTTCGGTATACTACTATGTTTTAGAAGACTTTGATAAAAAAGAACTTGAATTTGTTGAATCACTTCCAACTAACAGCAGATACACAGAAAGCTTACCTAATTTCAGTTGGGAAATCACAGAAGAGCAGAAAACAATTGATAACTATGCTTGCCAAAAAGCGGTATGTACATTTGTTGGACGTACTTATGAGGCATGGTTTGCACCAGACATCCCCATTAGCGATGGTCCGTGGAAGTTTTATGGGTTGCCAGGACTGATACTTGAAGTGTACGACACCAAACACCATTACGAATTTCAGTTCTTAGGCATGCGACCCTGCTCCGGAAAAATAGAAATACCCAATCGAGACGTCACAAAGACGACAAAAAAGGAATATCTACGTTTAAAGCAGTTGGCCATTGACGATCCGAGTGCTTATTTAGACATACTTAATGCTATGGTAGGGATAAAATGTGTCAGTTCAACTAAACCTCCTAAACTACGTTCGTATGCAACAATGGAACGTGTGGAATCTCTTCCAAAATAAGAGATAAAGCGCGCCTATGTGCCAACCGATATTACAATGAATTGTAGAATTTTTCCTTTCTTTCGCTGGCGAAAGTTCACTTTTAACGCGAAACCCTGGCGTTATCTGTTGCTTTTGGCAGCCTTCTCAGCCTTGCCAGCCCTTGGACAAGAGGGCGTTGTGCGCGGATTGGTAGTGGAAACGGGTAGCGAAACACCTGTTAGGGGAGCCGTTGTGACCATTCGCAACGCTAAAAACATCATCATCTATAACACGCAGACTTCTGCCAAGGGTGAGTTTAGCTTTATGGTAAGGCGCGAAAAGGTGGCAGGCGCAATGCTGGTGGTAAGCAGCATGACCCATAGAACGGCACAATGCGCCCTTACCAATCAAGCGTTCTATCGCATGGAGATGGAACCCAAGGCTTTCGAGATAAAGGATGTGTATGTGAAACCCAACAAAATAACACACCGCAACGACACAACAAGCTATTTGGTTTCGGCCTTCGCCACACAAAAAGACCGCACCATCGGCGACGTGCTGCGCAACTTGCCGGGCATAAACGTAAGTAAGGAGGGAACAGTTTCGTATAACGGAAAAGTGATAGACCAATTTCTCATCGAGGGTGTCGACTTGTTTGACGGCCAGTATAACATAGCCACGCGCAACATTTCGCACGATGTTATTTCGCGTGTAGATGTTGTGGAGAACTTTCAGTCGAAGAAAACAATGCAAAAGAGCAAGGCCGAGGGGCTCACCGCACTTAACCTTGCCTTAAAAGATAAGGCTAAGGGTAGATGGAGCGGCAACGTAAGGGTGGCGTCAGGTGTTCCAAAACTGTGGGAGGTGGAGGGCTTTGGCGCGCGTCTGTCGGCCGTTAACCAAACATCGCTAACGGCCAAAAGCAACAATACGGGCAAGGACATCATGAGCGAAAATAAGGTTCTCACGATAGACGAGTTGCTGAAACAAATGTCGACCAGCAGCCCCAACTCCTTTATGAACACGGAGCTGGGCAGACCTAGCGCATTAGACGAGAGCCGAACACGCTTTGGGCGCACCCACATCGCCAACGTTGGGAATGTACAAAAGGTGTCGGAGAGTGCCATCGTGCGAACAAAACTTTATTATTCTGACGAACGAAACACGTCGAAAAGGCAACACGGACTATCGTATTTCCTCGCCGATACCGCGCTAACGCGTGCCACAACAGAACGCGGCATACTGAACAGCAGAGAACTGTCGGCCGCTGTAATGTTTAAGAGCGACAGGGAGCGGAGTTTCTTTTCCAACGAAATTAAGTACAGTTCTGCATGGCAACGCAATCGCACCATTACGCAGGGCGACGACAACAACCAGTCGGAAACGCGGTCGGACCTGCACGCCATTGAGAACCAGTTGCAGTGGATAAGGGCTGTTGGCAAGCATCACATCAAGTTTACATCGGTGAACTTATACCGTTATATGCCCGAACAGCTCATCGTTGTTGCCGATAGCACGCGCCAACAAGATGTTACACGGTGCCAATTCCTCTCGTCCACTAAGCTAAACTTCACTTTCAACACCCGCTGTTGGGCATTAGAAATGGACGCGGAGGGGCGCATACAAGCCATGAATATGGAAAGCAACTATCGCACAGCACCCTACGACACGGCTTTCTACGAAAATGCCAATATCCATTTCATGGCCTTCATCGCTACGCCAACCATCACTTACAAGCACCGAGGGCTGCGCGGAACGCTGAAAATGCCCCTTAACGCATGCCGTTATTTTGGCACGGCAGTGGCCAATAAGCTGTTCTTTTCGCCCATCCTTAGCCTTAGTTGGGAGCTAAACTCGCGTTGTAAACTAGGGGCTAGCGTGTCGATGAACAGCTTTGAGCCATCAGTTAACGATAGTCACGCCATGCCGATGCTGGTAGATTATCGCACGTTTCAGAAGTCGCCCATCAACTTTTACGGTTTGCACAATTGGCAAGAGATGGCCTTTGTATCGTACGCCAACTACATGCACATGCTTTTCGTGCGCGCCAGTGTAGCCTTTAACACGCACCACAACAACATATCGCGCACCAAGCAAGTGGACAGGCGCGGCATGGTGTATTATTCTACGGTGGAAAACGATAACCACTCGCACGGAATAATGGCGATTGCCACAGTGAGCAAACGCCTGGAATGGCTTAAAGGGACGTTCAACACGCAGTGCGTGTTATCCCAAAACACCAACAGCATGTACCAAAACGGCATCAATACCGAGTTTAAGTCGGGCTCGCTGCAAACGTCGGCTAGCCTCAATAGCAACGTTTGGGCGTGGCTAGACGTGGCTTATAGGGCGCAATATAACGTTAATTCGCTTGAAATTAGTGCCATGAAGACTCGTACGAAGTTGTTTACGCAAGAGTTGGAACTGACGCTGATGCCGACGGATGCCTTGAATTTCTCGTTCTCTACCGAACATTACGCCAACTTTTTCAACGATGGCACAAGGAAACAAACGGTGTTTGCCGACTTTAATTGTTTGTATAAGTATCGCAAAACCGACTTTACGCTGCACATAAACAATATGCTGAACCAACGATATTATAACAACACCACATATAACAACCTAAGTAGCACCTTCAACCAGTATGTGCTGCGCGGCCGGACTTTGCTTGTTGGGGTAAAGGTTTATTTTTAGTTGATGGGCTTGTGAGCACTTTCCTAGTTCGGCAAAACAGAAGTTGCGAACTTATTTTTCGTCAGCTTTTGTATTCTTTTCAACAGACATTTTAACATGAAGAGCACCCTCCTTATCCACCAATCTCCCACCAACCACAAAAATAATAATTATCGTTGCGATTGGCTTTGATGCAAAAAGTAATTTTGTACTAAACCGGCGACCGCCCCATTTGATGCTGTGTTAAAGCGCAACTCACGCAAAATGGTGTGCAATTTGCTGCAAGGCTCACTGCTATTCATCGCCCAAAGCTATGCTGTTCGCTGCAAATTGTGTAGGTGAATGTCGCAAAATGGAAGACTACTTTTAGTAAAAGAATTGAAATCCACTTGGCTTTTGATATTTCAACAACTTGAGCGGAATGGTTTTTTGTGAAGTCAGCACAAAATATACTCTCCTCTCATAAATGGCGCGCGGGATAGAATTAGCTAGCTAGCTTGTAGACTCACGAAAAACAATCAATTTCCGAATACACCAACGCATCAGCAAACAACTCATCAACCCACCAGATCGCAAGCCCATCAACTTACAAATTCATCAACCTACTAACTCAAGAACATACCAACTCACCAACTCGTCAACTCAAAAAATCACTAACTCAAAACTTAAAAGGAATTTCTTTTGTTTTACATTATCATGCTAAATTTCACTCCGTTCTAGCGAAAAAATGGATTATAAAATGGGTAAATAGCCACTGTTTCTAGCTTTTTACGTCTTTTGTTTTGTCCGTTTTTAAGCAATATACCTGCATTTAGCACCATTTTGCCTTTCTAGTTTGGTTGCCAACTCGTATTTTTGCCGGCCCAATTACTCACTTTTAACCCCCAAAGACCTGCTTTTTAACAGCTGTTTTACCCTTTTTAGCCATGTTTTTAACGCCTCTGAAAGGTTTTGTTTATACAATAGCAGTGGATATTTATGCTTTTCGACTCACATTTAGCAGCATTTAGCACTGCATTTTGCACCAAAATACCTTGTATTTACCATCAAAACGCCTTGCATTTAGCATCAAAACGCACTGCGTTTAGCGGCAAATTGCACTGCGTTTTGCACCAAAACGCACTTCATTTTGCTGCAAATAGCCCGAAATTAGGTGCTAATGGCGGTGTTTTTAAATAAAAATTCATTTTGCCTGCATTTACAACTCACCCCTTTTTGCATCAAAACCAACCTTCGCGAGAATCGATTTTTTGCGACAAGGTTGGCCATTGGTGGACAGAAGGGACACTCATAATGTTAAAATACTTGCTGAAAATTAGACAAAAAGAGGTTGTGTAGCATACGTGCGCATGGGCAATGGCATGGTAAACGTGTACTTTTTGCTACTGCTAGGCGCGAAGAGTTGCAGGCATGCAGCTTGCGGACAACGGGAGTGTATCATGGAAACGCAGAAGTAATTTGCCATTGGCAACCTGTTCCTGCTCGTGGGAAATACATTGAATAACTTCTGCCAGAAACCTTTATAATATGTTTTGCTGGACCAATGTGGCAAAGGATGGTGTTGCGGAAGGGATATAAAAAACGTTCCTTTCAGTAATTGAAAGGAACGTTGTGTTTGTTGAGGGGGTGGCTAGTCGGATTCGAACCGACGACATTCAGAACCACAATCTGACGCTCTAACCTGCTGAACTATAGCCACCATGTTTGACCTCATTTCTGAAATCGATTGCAAAGGTATAGATTTTATTTGGATATACCAAATGTTAACGGCGTTTTTTGATGTTGTCTGCTTAATTTTGACAAATTCAATGGTTAATATTGCCTTCCTCTTACGTGGGGTATGGAAAACAGCCAGACAAACAACTAAGTTTTAGAACCGAAGTACAGGCAAAGCATGCCTAACAGAACAAGGAACAAATCGAATGCTTTGCGTTTGAGATTTTTCTCTTGAAAGACAAGTGCGCCAAACATAAACGATACCAAAACGCTGCCTCTTCTTACCATCGATACGATGGAAATCATGGCTTGTGGCTGGCTTAGGGCATAGTAGTAGGCAAAGTCGGCTGCGCAGAGAAATAGGCTTATCAGCATGATGGCCCACCTCCACTGAAAGGGTTGGGTTGTTTTGCGTTTGGGATACCATAGCACAAGCAACACAATGCCCATCATACCGCATTGGTATAGGTTGTACCAGCTTTGCACAACCATCTTGTCTAGCCCCAATCCGCCCTGTGCTGTTGGGGTCATCAAGTATTTATCGTATAGTCCGCTGCATGCACCTAGTATGGCGGCAAGTGCAATGGCGTATATCCACTTGTTGTGTTTGAAGTCGATACCTTCTCTTTTTCCGCTCCTGCTTAAAAGGAAAAAGGAGCAAATGGCCAGAGCAACGCCCAACCATTGCAGCAGGTTGAGTTGCTCGCCATAAACAAGCATCGCCCCAACGAGTACCAGTATGGGGCGTGTGGCATTTATCGGACCAACAATTGTTAGCGGAAGGTGTTTCATGCCCACGTATCCAAATATCCACGAAGACAGTACCAGCATGCTTTTGAAGAAGATGTATCCATGTGTAGACAAGTTGGTGGCCGACACGTAGAACATGTTTACAGGTGAAAGCCAGCCGAAACGACTGCCGAGGATGAAGGGAATGAAGATGAGCGACGAGAAAAAGGTGTTGAGAAACAACACGGGGATAATGGCGTTACCTTTCAACGACAGTTTCTTAAAGACATCGTAGAAACCTAGAAGACTGGCCGAAAGGAAGGCTAAGAGTAACCAAAGCATGTGGATTTGTTATGTTGTGAAAGAGTTTTTGAGTTTCTGAGTTCGTGATTTTTTAAGTTTTTGGGTTGTTGAACTGATGAACTCGTGGTGTCATGAGTTTATAAACTCACGAACAAATAAGCCGTGAATTGAATAACTTATAGAGTTATAAACTCACAAAAAACAAGCCGTGCATCTAATACCTTATAGACTTATAAACTCACGAACTCAAAAACTTAAATTAATATTGCACGTCTTCGAGAAACAAGGCATGGCCGGGAACCGACTCGCCTGCTTGTTGTCGCGACTTAGAATGTAGTATGTCAACGAACTGTTCGAGGGTGATTTTGTGCCAACCCACGTCTAAAAGTGTTCCAACAATGGCGCGAACCATGTTGCGGAGAAATCTGTTTGCCGATATACGTAAATGCCATTTGGTGTCGGAAAGCTTTATCCAACGGGCCTCGTAGACCTCGCACAGCGTGGTTTTTGCATCCGAATGGCTCTTGCAAAAAGCTCCAAAATCTTTGTGCGACAATAGTATTTCAGCGGCCTCGTTCATCAATTGGAAGTCGGGTGCTTGGTGTAAGGCATACGAGTAGGCGCGGCAGAAAGGGTCGCGGTCTAGATGTATGTAATAATGATAGGTGCGTTTGGTGGCACTGAACCGTGCGTGCATGTCGGCATCTACGGCTTTTATTGCGTTAATGGTGATGTCGAAGGGCAGCACGCGGTTGAGTTTGTAGGTGAGTTGCACTGCATCTATGGGCGTGTCTACGTCGAAATGCGCAACCATGGTGCGTGCATGAACACCTGTATCGGTACGCCCTGCACCAACAAGTTCAACGGGATGCCTTAGCAGAAGCGACATGGCACGTTGCATTTCCGCTTGAACCGAATTGGCGTTAGGCTGAATTTGCCAGCCATGATAGGATGTTCCGTCGTACGAAAAGTATATGAAGTATCTTTGTTTCATCCTTACAAAGGTACAAAATATAATGGTTATAGCTGTTGTATAAGTCGCCTAATTCGGAACCATTTGAGCGCAAAAAGTCCTATGGCGTAGAGGAATGCGATGAAAATGTAGGCCAAATAGGTTTGGATGAGGTTGAGTTGAAGTCCGTCGAGCGTGGAGTGGGGCAGCGCGGCTATGCCATTGACCAAGGTTTGCACAGCTGTGGCTAGCCATTGCATGGCATCTAACACTAGATTATGGAGTAATGGCGCGCCTTGAACGATGAAAGAGGCGAGCGTTGCGTAAAGCAAGAGGGTTATGAGTGGAAGTATAAGTAGGTTGGAGAGTAGGAAATAGCATGAGAAACGCCCAAAATAATAAGCTATAATGGGCATTGTGCCCACTTGTGCTGCCACAGAAACGCAGACGATAGCCCAAACGGGACGGAGCAAATTGGCCCAACGCGTTGTGGGTTGGTAGAGTGAGAATAGCGGTGGATAAAGGACAATGATGGACAACACGGCTATGAATGAAAGCTGGAAACTGACATCCCAAAGCGTGGAAGGGTTGGCAATGAGCATCACGATGCAGGCAAAAGCCAGCGAATTGGCCGAAAAGCGGTCGCGGTGGAGCAACGAAACGAAGGCGTAGAGGGTGAGCATGAGGGCAGAACGGACGGCTCCGGGTGGCAATCCTACTAGGAAAACATAGCCCCAAAGGGTGATGGTGATGATGGTTTGGGCGATGAACTCGGCCCAGTCGCGGCGCACCACGCGATAGAGAATGGTGGTGAAGAGCGCCGAAAGCACGCTGTAAATGATGCCGAGATGCAGGCCGGATAGTGCTAAGATATGCGAAACGCCTGCCTTGTTGTATGATTCGCGTTGTGTGGGGGTGAGGTTCGACTTGTCGCCGAGGGCAATGGAGGCTACCAACGCTTGGTTGTCGGTGCTTAATCTTTGTTGCCATGCGCTGTCAAGCAGGCTTTGGCGCACTCTTAATAGGTGTAAACGTATTTTATCTACATTGGAAATTTTGTGTATTTCATCGTTGGTTAGTTGGGTGTTCTGCCAATCGGCAAAGTAAACAAAGGTTGTTGCGTAGATTTGGTGGGCTTGCATCCAGCGCGCAAAGTTGAACTTTGAGGATGAAAAGAGGGCAGATTCGTTGTTGAAAACCGATTGAACGGCGATTGTTGAACCAGTGGTAAGCCTCTGCCAACGATTGGTAAGCGTGTCTTTTAGTATGGATGCACGAACGAGGAAGGGCGTATGACCATCGGTTTCTTCTGCTAGGTTTATCACCAAGAGGTTGCATTTTAACACCTTTCCGTGGGCTGTGGGGGTGTCGGTAACGATGGCTTTGTATGTAATGGCTTGGTTGAGGGGTATTGATTGCCTATCGTTAATTTGCAAAGACATGAGCCATGCGCCAAGAAAAACAGTGGAAACGAGGATGGCCATGCTAGACAAGTGCGCGTGACGGATGGCAAGAACAGCAATGGCTGCTGTGCCAAGCAGCAGCGAAACGCAGGTTGTGGGGTTGGAGAAAAAAGGAATGGCGTCGGCCAACACTATCCCAAAGATGAGCATCAGTGCGATGCGCACCAGCGGATAGAGTTGGATGACGCCATTGGGACGTGTCATACAGGCCTCTGTGTTAGAACGAATAGGAGAAACCTATTGATACGAACTCGCGCAATTGCAGGTATCCGTGTTTCTCGTCGCGTGTTCCTCCATCGTCAAAACGAGGATAAACGAAGAGCTTTGAGCTAATGAATTTGTTGAATTGGAACGTGAAAGTGTTTTCCCATTCCACTTCTGCCCTGCTGTAAGTTGTATATCCATAAAGGCGTGTTTGCCAGCTGATGGGTTCGGCTATCTTCCACATCAGGTCTACGGTAAACTCAGAACCAAAGTCGTGAAGGGTGTGGCTATCTGGTTTCAGGCTGTAGCGAGGGCCTAACGCAAGCCTGTCTACATAGCGGAAGTTATAGGCTAAGGGTGCGAGATGTATCGAACCTTTAAGTCTTCCCTTAAACCAATCAACGTTGTAGTCCATACCAAGCGATATGTTTGTGTTGAAAGGCGACATGAAATCGGATGCCGGTTCACCGCTGTTGTTTTTATATCCGCGTAAGAATTGGGTGTAAGCCACAAGTTGTAGGGTGTAATACCATCGCTTGGTGGCTTGAAGTCCTAGCTTGCTGGTAAATCTTATGAGGTCTTCTGATGTCTTGAGGCTGTGCAGGGTGTCGCTAGGCGAGGTGATGAAACCTAGCTTTAGTTCGAGTTTGTTGTCGAATTTAACCTTCTGCTTGTTGTTGTAATTGCACTGTAAGGTAACGGCACTCACCATAGAATAGTTGCTTTCGCCACCCTTATGCCAGTTGCCCGACACATAATTTTGCAGGAATTGCAGGTAATAGTCGCCCTTGAAGGTCCAGAAGTTGGGCTTGGTAACAACCACGTTGATTGGTCCGCTTTCGGGGTCGGTGGGTACTTGCGGCTGTTTTTCGGCTAATCCCGCATCCGACTTGATGACAACGGGCGTTGTCTTTCCTTCGGGGGCCACATTGTGCAGCACAGTTTCGCGGTTTAACACCAAGTCGGGCCTTTTAAGGTAGATACCTAACAGTGCTGCGTCGGTAAACCTTGGTCCTAGATAATCTGCCCTTTGGTTTCGCGCCTTAGTGGTCGTGCCTTCGCCGGAGAGGTCGAAGAAGTCTTTGGCTATTCCTTCGTAGAAGGTGAGTGGCGAGAAGAGCTTGTAGCTTTGGTATGGAACAACGTTCTCAACAAAGTCGTTTGGAAGTGCGCTTTTGTCGTTTTGCCGATACACCTTATTATATAGGAGGGCCAGCGAGTCCTCATAACTTTTTAGCAGAGCTGTGGCATAGTCGGCTCTGTCGGTGCGGCGTGTGGGGCGCGTTTGTTGTGCTTGGAGCGTAACAACGGCAAGGGTTGATAATATAAGGGTACTTAAAACGTGTTTCATTACAATTGTTTTTACTTGCAAAGATAGCAATTATTTTCTACGTTTTGCGTTTTGTTTTACTTCTTTTTTTGTTGCTTTTGTTGGTGGTTGGTCTAGAAATGACAGGCCACCGGCTGTGCTTTCTTTTGGGAGAACGCTCTTATCCGTCCTTCCGTTCTAGTAAGTCGGGGCGCAGTTGCCTTGTTCTTTCCAAGGCTTGTTCCATCTCCCATGTCTTTATTTTGGCCTCGTTGCCGCTGAGCAGGATGGGTGGAACTTCCCAACCTTTGTAGTTTGCTGGGCGTGTGTAGATGGGTGCGGAGAGCAAATCATCTTGAAAACAATCGGAGAAAGCGCTCTGTTCGTCGCTGATAACGCCAGGGATGAGTCGCACAATGGCGTCGGCCATCACGGCGGCAGCTAGTTCGCCCCCTGTGAGTACATAGTCGCCGATGGATATTTCGCGTGTTATGAGGTGGTCGCGTACGCGTTGGTCAACGCCCTTATAGTGTCCGCAAAGTATGATGATGTTGCCTTTTAGCGACAATTCGTTGGCAACATGCTGGTCGAATTGTTGTCCGTCGGGCGACGTGAATATCACTTCGTCGTATTCTCGTTGGGCTTTAAGAGCAGAAATACAGCGGTCTATGGGTTCGCATTGCATCACCATCCCTGCAAATCCACCGTATGGATAGTCGTCAACACGCCTCCATTTATCGGTAGAATAGTCGCGAAGGTTATGCAGATGTATTTCTGCTAGCTCTTTTTTTTGTGCGCGTGCCAAGATAGATTCGTGCACGAATCCCTCAATCATCTCGGGCAACACGGTGATAATGTCAATTCTCACTATTCGATTTCCTTTCGTTATGTCGTCTATATTAATTGCCTTCGTTAGGGGGCGTGCCTTCCGTTACGGTCGATGCGTTTGCCTTACGCTTTTTCCTTTTACGCATTTGCCACCATATTGCACCAACGATAGCCGCCACGCCGACGGCAATAATGACAACGAGTTGTATCTGGCTGTTGTACTCTTCAATCTTGTTGTAAAGTTCTTCCTTGGGTACGAACGAATGTAGATACCATCCGAGGGTGGCCAAAACGGTGTTCCAAAGGCCTGCGCCGATGGTGGTATAAAGGATGAACTTCCAAAACTTCATCTTGGAAAGACCTGCTGGGATGGATATTATTTGGCGTATGCCTGGCAGGAGTCGGCCTGTAAGCGTGGCAATAACGCCGTGGTCGTAGAAGTATTTCTCGCCTTTCTCAATTTTCTCTTGGTTCAACAGGCAGAGATGTCCCAGCTTGCTGTTGGCAAAGCGGTATATAACGGGGCGGCCGAGGTAATAGGCCGCAGCGTAGTTGGCCGAAGAACCGAGTACAGCCCCTATGGTTGCGACAACCACAACGAGTACGATATTCAGCTCGCCGGCTGCTGCACGATAGGCGGCAGGGGGCACAATGAGTTCTGACGGGGCGGGAATGACGGAGCCTTCGATGAACATCAGGAGTAACACCGTCCAATAATTGAGGTTGTTTAGCAGGGGTAATAACCAGCTCATTTCTTCTTTTTTACTTTTGTTTTGTGATGTAATTGTAATAACTCTCTGGGTCGAGGTCTTTGGGAAAGTACTCCCCAAGGATGGTTTTGGCCTCCATGGGATTTAGTTCGCAGGCTTTGCGTAGGAAATATAGGAACTCCGACTCCTTGTTAAGATGCTTACAGCAGAGTGACATGTGCGAATAGCCGTCTTTCCAATCGGCAGGAACTGATTGAAAGAGCGTGTGAAACATTCTGTAAGCCAATTGCATATAGCCGTTGTCGTATACCGATATGGCGATGCGGAAATACACATTGGGAGCCGACTTTGAGTGTCTGACGGCCTCTAAGAAATAGTTTTGGGCAGCCAAGGGGTTTCCGTTTTCTAGTTGGATGTGCCCTTTGAACACCGTTAACTCGTCTTCGTTGCCGTTACCTGTGGCTATGGCCTTGTTTACGTATGCCAACGCGTCGTCTACTCTGCCAAGTCTAGATAGGGCGAAGGCCGTTTCTTGATAAATCTCTACCAAGTTAACCGACCTCGGTACGGCCATTTCTTCGGCCTTTTGCAAATGTTGCAGAGCCTCCGCAGGCCGATCTAGGTTGATGAGGGTGATGCCAATGAATATTTCTCCCGTTTCATCATCCTTATGAAGGTTGTTAAATCGGGTGTAATATGTAAGCGCCTCTTCGTATTCGCCTAGGCTGAACATGCCGTTGGCCTTGTTAAGTAGCGCCTCTTCATCGTTAGGATTGATGGCGATAGAATATTCGCTGCTCTCGATGGAGTCTTTAATGCGATTGCTAAGAAACTGAGATGAGGCCAATTGATTCCAGTAGGGTGAGGCAAAGGGATTATCTTCCACAAGTTTCTTAAATATCTCTTCGCCCTGTTGATACTCGCCTTTGCCCAATGCAATGCGTCCTAGCACTTCTTGATAGTCGGTAGATTGCGTATCTTCTACCATCGACAACCATTCTTGCGCATGGTCTATCAGGTCGTAATCCAAGTAAATATCGGCCACATCCAGAACAAAGTTGTCTCTTTCCGCATCGTCTTGCCATTCCAATTGCTGGCGCAAAAACTCGTCGGCCTCGTCTTTTTTGTTTTCAACGAGCATAATTTCAGCGCGCAGGTACACGCATTCGGGTTCCGATTGGTCGTCAACTTGCTCTAAATACCATTCTGCCTTTTGTGGATTGTTTTGCTTTAACAGTTCGTATCTGCCCATGAACACCAATGGCGGCATTGCCCCAGGGAACATGTCTACACCTTTTAGGGCGGCGTTCAGTGCGTCGTTCGTTCGCCCATCTGTGTAGTAATATTCGGCAATATCGGCCAGCGTGTCCGAGTCGAAGTAGGCGGCGCGCCCCTCCTGCTCGGCTTCTTCGTAGCTATGGAGTGTTTGCAGAAACTCTTCGCTGTTGAAATAGCTGTCGTTCGTCATCGTTTTTAAACAATCAAGAGGGGCGAACGGTGTTCGTCCCTCATGTTAGTGGTATGTGGCACGGGCCATACAAAGTTTTGTTTTGATAGCCCTTGCCGTATGTTAGGATGCGTCGGCGTGTACGTATCGCTGTTAGGGTGTGCTTATTTGTTCTGTTTTGCCCACGTGTCTTTCAAGCCTACGGTCTTGTTGAACACGGGATGTTCGGCAGAAGAGTCGGTGTCGGCCATGAAATAGCCAATGCGTTGGAATTGCAGATACTCGCCTGGTTTCTTGTTTGCTGCATAGTTCTCCACATAGCAGTTGTAGAACACCTTCTTCGAGTCCTTATTAAGCAGTTCCCTAAAATCCCTTTCGTCGGTCGATGGATTTTCTACATCGAACAATCTGTCGTAAACGCGGACCTCGGCTTGGGTGCAGTGGTCGGCCGAAAGCCAGTGAAGTGTGCCCTTAACCTTACGGTTTGCGCCCTCCATGCCGCTCTTGCTCTGTGGATCGTATTCGGCTTGCACCTCCACAATGTTGCCATCGGCATCTTTGGTGCATCCCGTACACTTGACGATGTAGGCACTTTTCAAGCGCACTTCTTGGCCAGGCGTCATTCTAAAGAACTTCTTGGGTGCATCTTCCATAAAGTCTTCGCGTTCCATCCACAGATTTCTTGAGAAGGTGATGGTGTGTGTGCCGTCGGCTGCGTTTTCGGGATTGTTCACCGTTTCCAATTCTTCGGTCTGCCCTTCGGGATAATTTGTAATCACCAACTTAACGGGGTTAACCACTGCCGTTACGCGGCAAGCACGCTTGTTGAGGTCTTCGCGTACCGAGGCTTCGAGCAAGGCCATGTCGTTAAGTGCGTCGAACTTGGTGTAGCCAATGGAATTAATGAACATGCGAACGCTTTCAGGAGAATATCCTCTGCGACGCATACCGCATAGTGTAGGCATGCGTGGGTCGTCCCAACCACTCACCAAACCCTCGTCTACAAGCGTGTGCAACTTGCGTTTGCTCATTACCGTGTAGGTGAGGTTCAGTCGGTTGAACTCTATCTGGCGTGGTCTGAAATCGTTGATATTATCCATTTCGCCGTTCATCTCTTTAAGGAAGTCGATGAACTTGTCGTACAATGGGCGGTGAGGAACGAACTCCAAGGTGCAGATGGAGTGCGTTACGCCCTCAAAGTAGTCGCTTTGTCCGTGTGCAAAGTCGTACATGGGGTAGGCATTCCATTGTGTTCCCGTGCGATGGTGCGGCGTATGGATGATGCGATACATGATTGGGTCGCGGAAGTGCATGTTGGGATTGGCCATATCTAGCTTTGCACGCAGCACCATTGAGCCCTCTGGCGTATCGGGGAGGTTCATTTTCTCGAACAAAGCGAGACTTTCGTCAACGGGTCTGTCCCTATATGGCGATGCAGTACCAGCCTTTGTGGGCGTTCCCTTCTGCTCTGCAATCTGTTCGCTTGTTTGTTCATCGATGTAAGCGTGGCCTTTTTTAATCATCCATACGGCGAAATCCCATAGCTTTTGGAAATATTCGGAGGCGTAATAAATGTTTTCCCATTTAAATCCTAGCCACTTTATGTCGTTTAATATGTTTTCAACATACTCGTCTTTTTCCTTGCTGGGGTTGGTATCATCGAAACGCAGGTTGCATATTCCGTTAAATTTCTCTGCTGCTCCGAAGTCCATGCAGATAGCTTTGGCATGGCCGATGTGCAGATAACCGTTTGGTTCTGGGGGAAAGCGCGTTTGTAGGCGCCCGCCGTTCTTTCCTTCGGCCAGGTCTTGTTCAATGATTTGTTCTACAAAACTCAGGTTCTTTTTCTCTTCGTTTGAGTTTTCTATTCTTTCTGTCATTGTATACATTATTATATTATAGTGCAAAGGTACGATAAAGGAGCAAAATATCAAAATTCGCATTAGCTTAAATCTTGCTTTTTTAACAGGATGTGTCAAAATATGTTTTCTAACATAATAAAAAGTTTGCGTAAATAAATTTCAGGTCGTAACTTTGCACTCGTTATCCTGAATACAATCTTTTTGCCTTAAAAAAGCTAATACCTATTGAGATTAGATGCGCTGCACTGTGAAGTGTGGCGCATTTGTATTTTAGCTAGGTACGTTATGTTTTACTGCTGTCATCAATATTGTCAGTGCTATCATGTATCTGCGAACGCACTTAATTTATAGCAAATATTATCATAATAGAACGATAATTTCGCTTTCTTAAATCATTTTTGACTTGCACGAACAGGTGTATAGCAGTTTTTGTTCTAGTTGCTCTTTGTGCTCTCAATGCGATGAACATCTGTTTGTTGGGTTATCCATGAGCGTGACGATTGCTGTCTCTAGCTTGAAGTGTCACTTTAGTATTGAAGTTGTCTTGACTTTAAATGTTTCTATAAATTGAGAGTAGTTTTTATCCTTGTGCTGTAAAACCAAGATAAACTCGCCCCTCTCCTGTACAAACTCGCCCCCTCCTGTACAAAGTAGTAGACAAAGATACGATAAAATCTGGCATTATGCACTATTTGTCTGTGGAAAACATAGTTTATGACCCAAAAGTGGCCTGGCGGAAGTCCTTCAACGCCTTCTCTACAAGTTGAAAACTGGCTGTAAATAACCGATTATTCCTGCGTTTGCCTGGTGCTGTCTCCATTTGTCGTGGGTAGCATGGCGTGCAACCACTCGCGCTGTTGGCAGCAAGTTTAGGTGCTTTCCGTGTGTTGCTTGTGGGCATGAATGCTGCATAATCGTTTTTTATTTGTCTAGTTTTCAGTACTAAATTTAACATTATGACTACCCTTTTCGTCCACCAATCGCAAACCTTGCCGCAAAAAATCGATTCTCGCGAAGGTTTGTTTTGATGCTAAATGGGGCTAGTATGTGAAAGCGGCAAAATGAATATTTATTACAAACAATCGTTATTAGCACCATTTTGGGGGCTATTTGGTGCTAAATGCAGTGCGTTTTGGTGCTAAACGTAGTGCGTTTTGGTGCTAAATGCAGTGCGTTTTGGTGCTAAATGCAGTGCGTTTTG
>ERZ772957.115-NODE-115-length-65776-cov-5.145296_pt1 | contig 65776 bp, 49 predicted proteins | sample MGYA00580682_ERZ772957 | MGnify/ENA primary metagenome ERZ772957 (study PRJEB29015, sample SAMEA2737921) | human oral metagenome | biome: human oral; feature: human-associated habitat; material: dental | place: China | collected 2025 ... | reverse complement strand
CTTTTATAGGTAGGAGGCGGACATTTTTAGGCTTTGTTCAGTTTTTTATTCTTCGTATGTCCGCCCCACAAATCGGACGTTTCGTCCGATTTGTGATAGAGGAGGTGTTCACTTCTTTGAGGGGGACATGGTTAGATGTCGTTCAGTTTTTTATTTCTTGGATGTCCGCCCCACAAATCGGACGTTTCGTCCGATTTGTGATAGGGGAGGTGTTCATTTCTTTGAGGGGGACATGGTTAGATGTCGTTCAGTTTTTATTTCTTGGATGTTTGCCCCATTAATCGGTCGAAACGTTCAATTCGTGATATAGGGAAAATGTCAGTTTGTTTTACTAATTTTTGGTAATTGTTCTTGCTTGATAAAGCCTTTCTGCTCCACGGTTTAGGGCGATTGCTTCGGCATGAAGAACGGCTTCAACTTAGAACATAATGGTTCGTCTGAGAAAGTATTGTTGATTTTTACGGCTTCTTTATGAAAATCAGTCTATGTTGACTTTTTTTATTTGCGCTCCAAGTTTTCTAAGCCGTTCTACAAGGTTTTCGTATCCTCGTTCTATTTGGTAGACGTTACTGATTCTGCTTTCTCCGTGGGCGGTCATCGCGGCTATAACCATTGCCATTCCGGCACGCACATCGGGGGAGACAAGATGGTCTCCGTGAAGTATCGACGGTCCGACCACCAATGCCCTGTGAGGGTCGCAGAGCGTAATCTGCGCTCCCATGCCTATGAGCTTATCCACAAAGAACATTCGGGATTCGAACATCTTTTCGAAAATCAGAACGGTTCCTTCGACTTGGGTTGCGACTACGGTCATTATGCTTGTCAAATCTGGCGGAAATCCCGGCCACGGTGCATCGTCGATTTTTGGAATTTTAGTTCCGACATCTGCGTTGGTCTTCATTTCTTGAATCTGGGAGACTATTATCGAATCTTCTTTCTGCGTCCAGTTTATTCCCAGTTTTGCAAATCCGACTTTTAGAGGACGAAGATCTATGTTTTTTACTCCTTCGATGGTTATGCTTCCTTTTGTGGCAACGGCAAGCCCTATGAAAGAGCCGATTTCCATATAATCAGGTCCTATTGAAAAGTCAGCGGAGTGGAGTTTTTTTACACCATTGATTTTCAGGATATTGCTTCCGACTCCGGAAATTTTTGCTCCCATCAAGATGAGCATATTGCACAGGTCTTGAATGTGCGGTTCGCTTGCGGCATTCGTGATTGTGGTTTCCCCTTCGGCAAGCACAGCTGCCATGAGCGCATTTTCCGTGGCGGTGACGGAACATTCATCAAGGAAAATATCCGTGCCTATGAGTTTGTTTGCTGTGAATGTAAGATGATCGCTTATCTCGACTCGGACTCCCAATTGTTCGAGCGCAAAAAAATGTGTGTCAAGGCGGCGGCGACCTATCACATCTCCGCCGGGTGGAAGCATTTCAGCTTTGCCGCATCTTGCAAGCATCGAACCTGCAAACAATATCGATGCCCTGATTTTTTTTGAAAGTTCCGAAGGGATGCAGACGGGATTAATATCCTTTGCCTCGATTTTCCAGCTTCCGTGTCCGATATTTGTTGTTTTTGCTCCAAAAGATTGCAAGATGTTTAGCATGACTGCCGTATCTTCAATTTCCGGAATGTTCCTCAAAATCATGGGTTCTTCTGTGAGCAGGCAGGCGGCTATGCATGGAAGTGCCGCATTTTTATTTCCGCTGGCGGTTATTGTTCCCTTGATTGGAAAGCCGCCTTCAATCACGTATTCATGCATTTTGTTTTCCGAGTCCTTTCTCTATTTCTTTTTATTTTTGTGTCCGTTTGCGGCTATTATTTCCGCAAGAGATATAAGTACGTCGCAGGCGGCGCACATCTGGCTTAGGGATGCCCATTCGTATCTTGAATGGAAATTGTGTCCGCCCGTGAATATGTTCGGAGTGGGGATTCCCAGTTCTGTAAGCCTTGAGCCGTCAGTTCCGCCACGGATGGGGGTGTGCAATATTTCTACATCCGCTTCTTTGTATGCATTTTCGAGGTTTTGAACGACTTCCGGATTTTTTTCAAGTTCGCCCTTCATGTTTTTATACTGAGCCTTAAATTCGACATCGACCCTTGCACCGTAACTTTCAGCACTTGAAATTGCAAAATGCTTTAGTTTTTCGATTCGAGCGTTCATGCCTTCCTCGGAAAAATCCCTTAAAATAAGATTTACGATTGCTTTTTCGACAGAGCCTTGGATTCCAAGAACGGCAAAAAAGCCTTGATAGCCGTCTGTGGTTTCGGGGCGTTCTGCGGGCGGAAGACTTTGCACGAAAAGAGAGGCTGCGCAGATAGCGTTCACCATACCTTTTTTTCGGGCATCTCCTGTATGGGTGGATTTTCCGCTGAACGTTACGGTTGCTCCGTATGCGTTGAAACATTCCGATTCCAGCTCTCCGATATGACCGCCGTCAACAGTGTAGGCAAATTTGGATTTTATAAGATTCAGCGGAACATTGTCCATTCCGTGACCTGTTTCTTCATCGGGCGAAAAGATTACTTCGATAGCGCCGTGTTTTATTCCCTTGTGAGAAATCAAAAATTCCAAGGACGAAACAATTTCCGAAAGACCTGCTTTGTCGTCCGCTCCCAAAAGCGTTGTTCCGTCCGTGGTGATTATCGTGTCGTTTTGCTCTGCCGCTTTTGCAAGATATTCGTCTTCATGTATGTCAAGGCTTACTCCGCATTGAAGGTCTATTTTTGCTCCGTCGTAAGCGGGATGAATTATCGGTTTTACGTCTTTTCCTGTTACTTCTTCCACCGTGTCCATGTGCGAAAGCAGGCAGAACGGAGGAACCGATTCGAAGCCTTTTGAGGCGGGAAGAATTCCGTACACGTAGCCGAATTCCGTTACCTGAACTTCCTTTAGCCCGATGTTTTTGATTTCTTCCGCAATGCTTTTTGCAAAAGAAAGCTGGCGTTCCGTGGAAGGCTTAATTCCTTTAGCCGCATTTTCGCCGGAACTTTCCGTCCAGACTTTTACATATTTTACAAAACGATTTAAAAGTGCCGTCTGCAAATCGGGGTCATTGGAAAAATATTTCATGCAAGTAGAATATGCTATAAACGGAAAAATCTCAATCAGCGGAATTGCAGGAACGGATTTTTAGAAAAAATTGCAAAATATTTTATGAAGGCGAGGGCTGTTTTGTTTTTCAAAATCCGAATTTTTATGCGGAACGGCGGACTTTTTAGAACGAATTAATTACGGCAGCAAACCGCGTTTGAATTTGCGTTGAGATTCTGCAGAATTTTATGCATATATAAATTTTAAAAAAAACTTAAAATAGAAGCCGATTTTTTGTTCAAGTGAGAGGCGTAAAAATCGTGAGCGTAATTTTCTCCGCTTAAATTGAGCAGCTTTGAAAAACGAGAATTTCTGCACAATCGGAAATATCATTTATATTGCGTTTTTATATTTTTGTTTTAAAACATGAAAGCCGGCAAATTTTGATTTTTATAAAAACTCGCGATTCCGAATTTATAAGTTCGGATTTCATGCTGCACTTTATCTAGTTTTGGATTCGCTTTATAATCTTCTTATGACAAAGATTCAAAAATTCATGGCGGATGCAAGACGGGTTTTAAAACACGCCCGCGCGGACAATAACGGACATTTCGATTCGGAACGGGCTTCTAAAGATGCGGTTTCGTTGTTCATCCGTTCTGCATCCGTTCCCGGAGACCTTCCTTCGTCCGTTGCGGAATATTGGCAGCGAACCTATATAGAAGAATCGAGCAATTTTTCTGAAGAGCCGACTGAAAAAAATCTTGAAAGACTTTCGGGCTTTCTTTCGTTTTTAGAAAACGCGGACGAAAACGAAGATTTGCTTTCAGATTCGGATTGGCGTATGCTTGGCGAACTTGTAAATTACGAGGCGGAAGATTTGCCTATCGATGTGCTTCAGTATTTGATGGCAAAAATAGTGGAAAAAGGTGCACTCCTTTAGACGGCGGGTTTTGCTCATTATTTTATGACGGATTTTTGTTCTTCATGTAATCAATGCCCGCGGAATTGCTCAGTTCCCAGAAATCTTGGAAAAACCGGTTTCTGCGGAGAAAGCGATTCTGTTCGCATTGCTTTGGCTTGCCTTCATTTTGGTGAAGAGCCTTTAATTACCGTGCACGGCGGAAGCGGAACGATTTTTTTTACGGGCTGCACGCTCCGCTGCGCTTTTTGCCAAAATTATCAAATTTCTCAGGACGGTTTGGGGCGTGCCGTTGATTCCGACAAGTTTTCAAAAATCTGTCTTAGACTTCAGGATTCCGGTGCGGAAAATATAAATCTTGTTACCGGAAGTCATTTTGTTCCGATGCTTGCGGATTTTATTGCGAACGCACGGAACGCCGGCTGCTCGATACCTTTTTGCTGGAACAGTTCCGCCTACGAGTCCGTGGAAATGCTTGAACTTTTAAAACCTTATGTAAAGATTTGGCTTCCCGACCTGAAAACGCTGAACAGTTCCCTTTCAAAGTCGCTTTTTGCGGCGGAAGATTATCCTAAGACGGCGGCAAAAACCGTTTTGTGGATGATAAAAAACTTTTCTCCGAAAATCACGGAAAAAAAGGCGGCGTCGCATTACGTGGACGCAAATGGAAATTCCGTTGAAAAAGGTGAAAAAAAAGAAAAACTGACTCAAGGCGTAATTGTCCGTCACTTGTTTTTTCCGGGGCATTTTGAGGACACCGCAGAGGTTCTGTTCTGGCTTAAAGAAAACGCAGACGGAAAGGCGTTTGTTTCACTTATGAATCAATACACGCCCGTTCCTTTTGCGGAAGATGAAAAACGCCTTGCAAAACGGAAAAAAAATCTTTCCGTGATAGAAAACCGTCTTGTAAACGGCACGGAAGACGGCGACCTTAAGGATTTAATTGAGGTTTTGGATTTTGAATGGCTTTTTTATCAGGAATTGAGCAATGACACAAGTTGGCTTCCCGATTTTACGCGGATTCAGCCGTTTTCGAATAAACTTGCAAAACCGATTTGGCATTGCAAGTTCGGATTTATAGATTAGTTTTTTTTGCGGCAAGAGAAAATAAATTGTTTTCTGCACCAAATTTTATTTGCGTATGCCGCAATTTATTCGTCAGGATTGAAGCCGGCGGAAACGGCTATCTGTTTGCAAATTATTTTTCGTCCGTTGGAATATTTTGTCAAAAATAAATTAAAAAAAATCGGAAGAGCAAAATATATTGTCCGCTGATTTTAGATTTCCTTTTTGCAGCGGATATTTTTGCAATGCGTAAAGATTTTCCGAATCTCATTGAACAGAGTTTCCATAAAAAGTATAATCCTTTGATTTTAGGAATAAGAGGTCTATCGAAGTGAAACTGATTTATGGAATCAAGGACAAACCGAGTTTTGTAAAAATTGTTGTGTTCGCTTTTCAGCAACTTTTGGCAGTCATGGCAGCAACCATCGCCGTTCCGGCAATCGTGGGACACGGGCTTACGGCATCGGCGGCTTTGTTTGGCGCCGGAATCGGAACTGTCGTCTACCTTGTGGCAACAAAAAGTTCAAGCCCGGTATTTTTAGGAAGTTCGTTTGCGTTCATCGGTTCTATGTTCAGCGCATTTGCCGGAGCAGCCACGCTTGGGCTTGCAGAATCGGCAGGCTATTGGGGGCTTATAATCGGCGCGCTGATGGCAGGCTTTGTCTACATAGCCATTGCAATTGTGGTAAAAATCTTCGGTGTCGCTTGGATAGACAAATTGATGCCGCCTGTGATAATCGGTCCTACCGTGGCAATAATAGGCCTAAGTCTTTCGGGAAATGCCGTCGCAGATTTGATGAAATCCAACGTACTTGGCGGAAACTCGCATATCGCCTTACTGTGCGGTCTTTTTACACTTGCGATAACCATGCTCTGTTCGACATACGGAAAACGAGCGGGAAGACTGATTCCGTTCATCATAGGAATTGCGGCTGGTTATGCGCTCGCCTCTTTTTTTGCCCTGCTCGGACACATTTCGGGAAATGAATCCCTGATCGTCATAGACTACAGCGCGCTTAAACTTTTGGACTTCAAGTCAGTTTCTGGCTACGTTTCCTTGCCGAAATTCACGGTCTTGTTGGGCGGAACGGAAGGGCTGAAGGCGATTACGGGAAAATATCTTCTTACGCTATTTACGGCATATGTTCCCGTTGCGTTTGTCGTGTTCGCCGAACATCTTGCGGATCACAAGAACCTTTCTGCAATCGTCGGAGTGGATCTTCTTAAAGAGCCGGGGCTTACCCGCACGCTTTTGGGCGACGGAATCGGAACGATGGTCTCGACCGCATTCGGCGGCTGCCCCAGCACAACCTACGGAGAATCGATAGGTTGCGTCGCTATAACTCGGAATGCATCCACCGTCTCGATTTGGGGATGCGCATTCATCTGCATAATATTTTCGCTCATAAGTCCGCTGGTCGCAATCCTTGAAACGATTCCTGCCTGCGTCATGGGCGGAGTTTGCGTTGCGCTTTACGGATTTATTGCCGTTTCAGGATTCAAAATGTTCCAAAAAGTTGATTTGAACAAAAACAGGAACCTTTTTGTGGCATCGGTAATTTTCATAACAGGTGTTGGCGGAATGGTGGTCAGTTTCGGTGCGGTGGAAATCAGAACGGTTGCATGCGCATTGATTCTTGGAATTCTTACAAATCTTATGCTTGGAAAAGAAGCATCGGAAAAATCCGACAAATAGGAGAAATCTTTATGAAGGAAATACTGGCAAATCAGCTGAGCGAAAATGTTTTTGAACTCATCGGAGAAGAATGGATGCTCGTAACAGCCGAAAATCAAGGCAAAGTCAACATGATGACGGCAAGTTGGGGCGCATTGGGAGTCTTTTGGAACAAACCGACAGCCACAATATACATACGGCAAAGCCGCTACACAAAAGAATTCATAGATTCTTCGGAACGGTTTTCTCTGTGCTTTTTTGAAAGCCAATACAGAAGAATGCTGGGAATTTGCGGTACAAAATCAGGGCGGGACATCGACAAAATAAAAGAATCCGCTTTGACTCTAAAGCGCATAGATGATGTTCCGTATTTTGAGGAAGCGCGGATGATTTTTGTGTGCAAAAAGATTTTCAACCAAAAGATGGAACGCTCAGGGTTCATGGAAGAAGAGCCGTTCAATAAAAACTACACGAACGGAGATTTGCACCAGCTTTACATCGCGGAAATCGAAAAAATCTACATAAATTGACGGAAGATTTATTTAAGAAAGCTTGAAATCCAGCAAAACGCTGAATTTCGAGTTTTTCGCTGCTTTTTAGAGCTGATTTTTGTATGTGAAGATTTATGCACAAAAGCAACAGTTGAGAAAATGTAAATTCTTTCAACTGTTGCTTTTTAAGAAAGGTTTTTTATCAGCCGCAGCATTTTTGCGGCTAAAAAATACAGCGAGATTGCAGAACAAACTCACTGATTGTATGCCGTTCCTCAATTCATTCCGGAACGGCGCAAATTCGGCAATCGAGGATTGCCGAAACAACCTCGGTTGCCGAATTTTAAATAACAAGAAAAATAAGTAAATCGAAAAGTTATTTCATCTGACCGCCCGATTTTTGCGGGCAGCCTTTAGTGTTATTTTACCGGAAAAACTTTCTTGAATTCTTCAAGAAGTTCCGCAGTTTCGATTGCGGCATCAAAGTTCTGAATTTTTCCTTTTTCCGTGTAGTATTTTATGAGCGGTTCTGTCTGCTCTCGGTAAACGTCCATTCTGTGAAGAATCGACTCTTGCTTATCGTCGTCCCTTTGGATTATTTCGCCGCCGCACTTGTCGCAAACGCCTTCTTTTTTAGGCGGAAGCGTAAGAACATTGTAATTTGCACCGCACGCCTTGCAGACTCTACGAGTACTCAGCCTCTTTATTACAACTTCGTCCTTCGTCTGAAAATTTACTACAACGACATCAGGGCAAACGGATGAAAGCAAGTCCGCCTGCGGAATTGTGCGCGGGAATCCGTCCAAAATGAAGCCGTTTTTGCAGTCGTCTTTTGAAAGCCTGTCTTTTACAAGTTCGAACGTAAGGTCATCGCTCACGAGCGAACCCGAATCGATTATCGCTTTTACTTTTATTCCGAGCGGAGTCTTTTCTTTTATGTTCGCCCTGAAAATATCGCCCGTAGAAATATGCGGGATTTTGTAATCTTCTGCGACTTTTACGGCAAGAGAGCCTTTGCCTGCCCCCGGCGGTCCTAAAAAAATGAAATTCATCTATAATTCTCCTAAGATTTTGATTTCGATGATTATAACAAAGAAAAATGCATTTAGCCATCATAAAGATGCAAAAAATCACGGAACGACAAGTTTTAGTTCGGATACATTGTTTTTTGTGATTTTTCTTACTCGTTCAAGGCACAATTCGGAAATATCGGAAAACCTGCTTTTCCCCGATTTTATTGCTTCCGGTTTTTGAATCAAAATGCATTTTCGTTTTCCGCCGTCCAGCAGATTTGCGTTAAAAACCGCCTCTGCCGTAGTTCCGCTTCCGGCAAAAAAATCCATCACGGTGATGTCGTTTTTCATGTTGACAATCGAAAGAAAATGCTGAATCAAGGCGACCGGTTTGGGATTGTCAAACGAAGATTTTTCGCCTACAAGAAAATCCAGGTGTCTTTGCGCGCTTCTTGTTCCGCCTTTTTCATCGATTATGTTTTTGGGAATTATTTCCGTCCGTTCTCCGTTGAATATTTTTTTTCTAGGAACATTATCGAAATCTGGAGCTTTTCCCCAAAAAATTCTGTCTTCTTGCAAAAGTTTTTGCATTTCCTCTTTTTTTACAAGCCATTGCCGTTTCCATTTTTTCCCGGACGGCGAGACGATTTCAAAATAGTTCGGGTGCAGAGGATTTGAACGCTTTTCGGAAAAACTTATGCTTCCTGAAAACCATGCACCTCGCAAATCTCCGTCAGGATTTTCTTTTGCCCATGAAGTTTCCTCAAAATCCCTGAAAGCGGAAAGTTTCTTTTTATTTTTTGCGTAACACAGCGTAGATTCTTGCAGCGTTCTGGAAAAGGAATCCTTTTTTCCCTTGCCGTGAAGCCACATAAAATCGTTAACGAAATTTTCTTCGCCGAAAATTTTGTCGCACAAAAGTTTTAAATGATAAAGTTCCTCTTGCCCGATTGCCAAAAAAATGCAGCCGGAATCCGAAAGAAGTTTTTTTGCGGACGCAAGGCGGCGGCTCATAAAACTAAGCCAAGCGGAATGTCTGTCAGGCGGCGTGCAATCGGATTTTTTGTTCAACGGAAAGGCATCGTTATACGTGAAAGTTTTTTTTCCCGTGTTGTACGGCGGGTCGATGTACATAAAATCGATTTTGCAGGCAAAGTGATTTTCAAGAAGGCGAAGAACGGGATAATTGTCGCCTGATATAAAAGAATATTGCGAACGTTCAAGCAAGTCCTTCCATGAAAGATCGCCGCATTCAAGAAAACAATTTTTCACGAAATCGTCGTTGTCCGCCTCTTCGGGAAAATCCGTCCAGTCAAAAGAAAAACTCATGCGGAATTATAACACTTGCTTCAAATCTTCAAGATGCTCGCGCCCCAATTTCAAAATAAGGGAAACATGCACGTCGGAAAGCGAATAGATGAGCGATTTTCCGTCTCGTCGGAATTTTATGAGGCTGCTGGTTTTTAAAATCCGCAACTGATGGCTTACCGCCGATTGCGTCATGTCAAGACGCTGGGCAATTTCGTTCACTGCCATTTCTTTTTCATGAAGAATAAAAAGAATCCTGATTCTTGTGGTGTCACCAAAAATTTTGTAAAGTTCCGCAAGTTCAAGCAGCATTTTTTCATCGGGCATGATGCTTCCCGAATTTTCCATAAACACCTCATTATTAATTGAACAACTGTTCATATAATAAATTCACAAAACGCACTTGTCAATCCCAATAAAATGTATTCGGATTTGAAAAACGAAAGGTAATTTTTTAGGAAAGCGAGATTTTTTATTGTTCGCCGAGAATTAGAAGCGCAAATACGATTTTAAGAATGTTTCGGGCAAAAAATCGCTGGGATTCAACTTTTCTAAGTCTGTCCGGTAGCATCAAAGGATTTTTAGGTCCTTGCAGTCAAGATAAAAATAATCAAGCCCATCGGCGGTTTGGGACATTACAAATCTTCCGATTATTTCGATTTCTGTGCCTTCGGAAGGCAAATCTTCCGCCTCAAAAGAATAGTCATCAGCAAATTTGAATTCCAATCCTTGCTGGCAGCACGCCAAGGCATCCGAAACGATTACAGAATTAACCGGCTCCGTTTCACCGTTCGGGATAAATCGGACAAATGTTCCTCCCACTTTTATGAGCCGTCCTTCATATTCTTCGGGCATAATCAGCATATTGAAGACCTGCGCATACACCATGTTCGAGTTCATTTCGGTGAGGTCGATACCTATTTGCTCTCCCTCAAATTTTTCTTCGGTGTTGGACTTTATTTTTGAAATTCTTCGGTCGGAAGGGTCTTCATACGGATTTTTCTTTGAACACCCAAAGATGAAAAAAGATATGGCAAACATCAAGAGAACGGTTTTTTTCATAAAATTTTCTCCGGGAACAAAATGTTCAAGATGCGGAAAAAATCCGCACCTCGCAGAAAACCTTGTGCGGACAGGACTATTTTTTTAACAAGTCTGAAAGGTCTTTTGCCGTAAAGTGAAGGTATTCTGCAACTTTTGCCGCAGGCCCAGAAGTTCCAAAACGGTCTATGCAAAACAAGTCGCTTCTGCTTGTGGCATAACTTTTCCAGTCCGAACTGATTCCAGCCTCCGCACAGACGACCCTAGCCGCTCCTCCGATAAGGCTGTTCTTCACGGATTGGTCGGCTAGGTCGAATTTTGTAAAATCCATCACGGAAACAACGCGAATTTTTTTTTCAGGAGTAAGACCGGCGGCCTCGATTGCGGTGGAAACTTCCGAACCTGCTGCAAGAATCGTAATGTCGGGAACTCCGTCGCAATTAAGAGCGACGTACGCTCCGTGTTCGGAAAGTTTTTTGTTCCAGTTTTTATCGGATTTTGAAAATCCTTGAACGGTCTGCCTTGTGATTACTATACATACGGGATGGTCTTCTGATTTGCACGCAATTTTCCAAGCCTCCAAAGTTTCCTGGGCATCGGCAGGGCGCAACACCTGAACGTTCGGGATGGCTCTAAGCGAAGACAGCGTTTCAACCGGTTGGTGCGTGGGTCCGTCTTCGCCGACATAAATCGAATCGTGGGAAAAAATATATATGCCCGGAAGCTTCATCAGAGCCGCAAGCCTAAGCTGGGGTCTAAGATAGTCTGCAAAAATTAGGAATGTTGCACAGAACGGGCGCAATCCTCCGTGAAGGCACATTCCCGAAACAAAAGCGCTCATCGCAAACTCTCTGATTCCGTACTCAATCATGCGACCTTTTCGGTTTTCAGGAGCGAATATTCCGTCGCAATCTTTTAGGATGGTCTTGTTCGGACCTGCCAAATCCGCCGAGCCGCCAACGATATTTTTGTAACGCTGGCACAATGCGTTCAGCGTTTTTCCGCTTGCATCTCTGGTCGCCATTTTATCCGTGCTTGAAAATTCAGGCAGGGGAAAATCGCCCATCGCTTCGTTGTTATGAAAAGCATCCCACATTTTCCTAAGTTCCGGATTTTCGTTTGACCATGCGTCAAATTCTTTGTTCCAGTTGTCCTCGCACGAAGCCCACTGCGCTTTTTTTGAAGAAAAATATTCGTAGGCTTCAGGAACGACGAAAAATTCCTTGTCTTCGGGAATGCCAAGTGCTTTTTTTGCGGCTTTTACGTTTTCTTCGCCCAGCGGAGCGCCATGCGTGTCCGCCGAACCCTGATTCGGAGAAAATTTTCCTATAGTCGATTCCAAAATTATCAGCGTCGGTTTGTCGGAAACTTTTTTTGCCTTTTCGACAAGTTCGATAATTTCAACGGGCTTGTACATATCGCCAGTCAGAACCTGCCAGCCGTAAGCCTCGTAACGCTTTGCGATGTCCTCGTCAAAAGTAATATCCGTAGGTCCGTCGATAGAAATTTTATTCCGGTCATAAAATACAATCAGTTTCCCGAGTTTTTGAGTTCCCGCAAAAGAACTTGCCTCGGAAGAAACGCCTTCTTCAAGGCAGCCTTCGCCCACCAAAGAATAGGTGTAGTGGTCTACGATTTTGCGCTTTTCCGTATTGAAACGAGCGGCAAGCATGGTCTCCGCCATCGCCATTCCGACCGCCATTGAAACGCCTTGTCCCAATGGACCTGCCGTACATTCAACGCCGTCGGTTACGCCGTACTCAGGATGCCCGCAGCAAACAGAACCAACCTGCCTGAACGACTTTATATCGTCCATCGTAACCTTGTATCCGCTCAAATGCAGAATAGAATAAAGCAACATTGAGCCGTGTCCGGCAGACAGAACGAATCTGTCCCTATCCGCCCACTTTGAATCTGCAGGATTATGTTTTAGGATTTCTCCGTAAAGAACTGCGGCAAGTTCTGCCGCACCAAGGGGCGTTCCCGGATGCCCGGAATTCGCCTTCTGAATGGCATCCATAGAAAGACTTCTGATAGAAGTCGCAACCGCATTAATCTCGCTCTCGTTCATCGAGTTCCCCACGAATTTTGATAATTTTAGGGCGACGTACAAAAACATCGCCCATTGACTGACTAAGAAAGTTCGTTCACTGCCGCAAGGATTTCTTCTTCGGACGCACGGCGTTCCAAAACACTCCTGAATTTAGGTTTTCGGAAAAGTCCAGCCAAAGTCGATAGAATCTGCAAATGTGTCTGCGGATTTTGAGTCAGAAGAATGAACATCACGTAAACCTTAATCTCGTCGGGAGCTTTCATGTCTATAGGCTCTTTTAGGTACACCACCGAAACTCTTTGGTCATCTTCCGATGTGATGATTGAAGCCCTTGCATGAGGAAGTGCAATTCCGTTTCCTACCGCCGTGCTCATAATTTTTTCACGAGCGCACAACGCTTCGTAAACCGTAGCCTTATTGACAGCCGGAGGAAAATTCACGGAATCGGTAAATTTCTTGTAAATCTCCTCTGCGGTGCTTCCTTCCATAGAGTGATAAACTCCGCCCTTGCGAATAAGAGTTGCTATATCTGCAGCCATCATTACCTCTCCATTTTTATGATTTTTTCTAAAAAGTTTCTATCGCTTTATAATCTTAAAGCCATTCCTTGATTCTTTAGCCATGGCTTCCTTGAGTTCCTCCGCCGCACATTCAAAATCGAACCTCATAACCTCAAGCGAAAAACCGATTTCGTCCAACTCTTCTTTAAGAGGGTTGGGATCGTTCGCCAGTGCATCGATAAGGTGCATGACATGGGCATAAAGCTGGGAAAGAACGACCAAGGATTGTTGTGGATAAGCCTTCAAGTCCTTTCCTTCAATGTCAATCAAAACGACAAATTCGTTGATGATCGCATAAAGTTCCAAAGTAGCGTGGCGTATATCACCGATTACGGAATCTTCAAAACGATTATACCTAGGCGCAAGTATATCATGTAGCGATTTCAAGTGCAATAACAAGAGCTTTTTCTGCTCGTCCGAATAATATTCCTGAAACGGATACATTTTTTTCATGACTGATTCATAATCTTCGCTTTCCGTAAAAAGCATATCGAGCAAAAACGATTGGGTAAGAGTGTTTTTTGAAGGCGACATCGGAGGACACCTTGCAAACTTTGAATCCTGAATGGAATCTTCGATGAAAGCCATATTCCACATTCCGACGGCTGGAACATCTTCGCCTTTTTTCCAGATTCTGCTTTCCACACCGAACGGCTGAATCCCGATTTTTTTTGAATTCGTGAAAAATTCTTCAATAGAGCCGCAATCTTTCCGGGTAAAAATATCTCCGCCAAAAAAGAATATGTAAGCCAGCTGCTCTTCGATGGAATCCATCGGACCGATAAAATCCAAAGAGTCTAGCATATAGTTTTCAAGGTTTTCGTACCATTTTGCGCGTTCCTCGTCCCGGTCTGTGGTCTGAAAAGGATTTTCCGCGCGCTTGTCAATTTCAAGCTCGATTTTGCCCTTGTCCCAATTCAGAAGACGACACAGAATTCTGTCGCCGTAGGAAAATCCGTCTTTTATCAACGGCGCAAGCGAAATCGAAGTCAGCTCGATTTCGTTCGGAAGAGTAAAATTCAGATTTGAAAGATTCATTTTTCCGTGATTTACCGGATCTTCGGCTATATAACGAACGGAAAATTCTTCGCCGTAAAGATAAAAAAAATCCAGCGCAAGTTCGCTTGGGAAAGCGGCGACTTTTTGGGAAAGTTTTTTCCCTTTGTAAAAAAACTTCAGTTCGCAACTAAGGATATCGGAATCAACAAACGGAATGCACCTTCCGCCCGGAACAAAAACTTTTTTGTCAAATTCATTGCGGGTCGGCTTAAAACTAAAATATTTTCCGGTGAAAAATCCCGCCCTTGTCTGAAAACGCCCTCCGCCCAAGGAAAAAACCTCGAATGAATTTTCAAGAAAATCCCGGACGTTTTTTAGAGACCACTTTTCTCCTTGATAACTCAGAAACGTCGAAAAATTCTTTGACGTAAAGACATCGGTATAATGACGAAAAAAAGACTTGATTGCCTCATCGAGATTAAAACTCATATCGGTTAAAAAATACTAACGAATCGTTGTTTTTTCAACAGTTGATAAAAACAGCGGAAAAAGGATTTTCTCAAATTCGGATTTTATACAACACGCAAATCTTCCGCTTCAACGCCGATTTTTTCAAGGATTTTTTCAAACTGGGACACAGAAATTCCGGTTACTTTCACGGAAAGTTTTCGCTTATTTTTTTCGTGCCATTCCCTTGTGACCAAGGAAATTATGTTTCCTTTCATTTCGGAGATTTCTTTTGAAAGGCACGAAATCATTCCGGGCTTGTCTTCCATGCAAAGCGTGGCACGCACTCCTTTTTGTCTTGCGCCGAACATATCCGTAAAAAGATGAAAAAGGTCGCTTTCCGTTACGATTCCCACAAGAACTTTGCCTTTCATCACGGGAACGCAGCCAATCTGATTGTCAACCATGATTCTTGCACATTCTTCAACAACTTCGCTTTCCATTACGGTGATGACTTTTTTGCTCATTATTTTTGAAACGGTCAGTTTTGAAAGGAGGTAGCCGATTTCAAACATATCGAGAGTTGTCGCATCCGAAGGACCGGCTTTTGCCAAGTCGTTTTTTGTAAGGATTCCGACAAGATTTTTTTCCTTGTTGACGACGGGAAGTTTGCTTATTTTGTGCTTGTTCATTAAAGCCTTGGCATCCGTCAAAGAGGCGTCGGAAACAACGCAGATAGGATCTTTTGTCATGACATTTTTCACAATCATCGATAACCTCCAAAATACAAGCACGTTTTCGTGCACCTTGAATTATAACATAAAATCCTGCCTTGGGTGAATGAGATTTTCAAAAATCACTTAAAAGGATTTTCTCAAAATCCGGCTTGCAAAAATCAACTTGCAAAAATCGGGGAATAAACGGAAAGGCGTTAAAACTTGATTTCCGTGGATAAACTGCAATTGCTATGGTGATTTTTCTTTCAATTAATTAAAATATTACGGATATGCAGATTGAAAACCCGCTGATTGTTCAGAGCGACAGGACACTTCTTTTGGACGTTCATTCTCCTTTGGCAGACGAATGCAGAAACGATTTGATTCCGTTTGCGGAACTTGAACGTTCGCCTGAGCATTTGCACACGTACAGGCTGACTCCGCTTTCTCTCTGGAATTCGGCAAGCGCAGGATTTACAGCGGAATACACAATAGAGATTTTACAAAAATACGCAAGATACGAAGTTCCGCAGTCCGTGTCGGCATGGATAAAGGAAACGGCGGGCAGATTCGGGAAAATCCGAATGATTCCCGGCCCGAAAGTAAACGTTCCGCTAAAAGTAAAAACTGTTTTCGATTCGGAAAGCCGAGACGAAAATCCTGCAATAGAGGAGCAATATCTTTATCTTGTAACGGAAAGCCGTCAGGTTTTTCTTGAGATTTCCGCAAATCCTTCGGCAAAAAAACTTATTGTTCCGTGCGAATATGATGAAAACGCTGCAGCTGAAAAAATCAGTCTTTCGGAAGATGAAAAAAAATATTGCTTCATGTTGAAACTTACCGACAGAGGCACTGTTAAGCAGGAATTATTAAAATCGCTGTGGCCTGTCAAAGACGAAATCCAACTTGAAGATGGAGAACCGCTTGATTTTGAGCTGAGGAAAACTGCAAAATCCGGGGAGCCGTTTGAAATCAGAGATTACCAAAAATCTGCGGCGGCGGCTCTGGTCGGAAACAAAGGCCCGGGCACAGGATTCGGAACAATCGTTCTTCCGTGCGGGGCGGGAAAAACAATCGTCGGAATAGAAATTATGTCGCTTTTGAAAACGAGCACGCTCATAATTTCTACGAATATTTCGGCTGTTCATCAGTGGATTCAGGAACTTTTGGATAAAACAAATCTTTCCGAAGACCAAATTGCAGAATACACGGGCGAAAGCAAGACCATAAAGCAGGTTACGGTTGCAACATATCAGATTCTGACTTGGCGCCCTGAAAAGGACAGCCCTTATCCGCATTTTTCCATATTCAAGGAAAGGCGATGGGGACTTATAATTTACGATGAAGTCCATATGCTTCCTGCGCCAGTTTTTAGGGTCGTCGCAGAACTGCAAGCCGTAAGGCGCGTCGGACTTACAGCCACATTGGTACGCGAGGACGGTTGCGAGGGCTTTGTGTTCAGTCTTGTAGGACCGAAACGTTATGATGTCCCATGGAAAGAACTTGAAAAAATCGGCTGGATTGCCTCGGCGGAATGCATTGAGGTTCGGCTGAACTTGCCGAATGATTCGGAAGTTTCATATGCGGTTGCCCCTGCCAGATTAAAGCATAGGATAGCGAGCGAAAATCCGCAGAAACACGAAATCGTCCGTGAAATAATAAAACGCTTTCCGAACGACAAGATTCTTGTTATCGGGCAATATTTGAACCAATTGGCGGAGCTTTCAAAAATGCTTTCGGCACCGATAATCACGGGGAAAACGCCTAATGCCGAGCGCGATAAAATCTATGATGATTTTAGAAAAGGAAAAATCCATGTTCTTGTGGTTTCAAAAGTTGCGAATTTTGCAATAGATTTGCCCGACGCTTCCATTGCAATTCAGGTTTCGGGGACTTTTGGAAGCAGACAGGAAGAAGCTCAGCGGCTCGGACGGATTTTGCGTCCTAAAGAACGGAAATCACGTTTTTTTACTTTGATTACCCGCGATACGGTAGAGGAAGATTTCGGCTCGAATCGGCAAAAATTCCTTGCGGAACAGGGATATTCCTACCGCATAGTTCGATATGCAACGCCTGAGGATTTGGATTTAGCGGAAAACAAATCGGAGAACCGATTGTGCGGCGGAAAAACGCTTTAAAAAACTTGGGAGTTTGCCTTTTTACAAACACTGCGGATTTTGCGCCGAGCGTGGAGCGGTTGCCGAAGGCAAGGCGGACGGCGAAGCCGTTCGACCGAGCGTTAGCGGGCCGCGGAAGGCGAGTGGGAGGAAAATCTGCGCCAGTATTATGCAAATAAAAAATAAAAAACGGTTTTCTTTGCGAGAAGTTCGTCGCCTTTTCCTATGGGCGGATTTTTGCGCTCGTGGTACAATGTGCGCATGATGGATTTGTTCAAAGGCGAGCGCATGGAGCGTGGAAATCCCAAGTGGGAGGCAGCCGTAAATCGTGTTCATGAGATTTATTCTCGAAATGAGATTCGAAATGACTGGGAGCGGGATTATACCCGGCTTCTTCATTGTCAGGCTTTTCGCCGGTTGAAGCATAAGACCCAGGTTTTTTATGCGCCTCACAACGATCACGTTTGCACTCGAATGGAACACGTGCTGCACGTTGCGAGCGTCGCAAAAACGGCGGCAAAATATCTTGGCTTGAACGAGCAGCTGGCTGAAGCCATCGCTTTGGGGCATGATATAGGGCATGCGCCTTTTGGGCATCACGGCGAAAATTGTCTGAACAATCTTATGGAACAGAAAGAAGGGCTGAACGCTCCGAAAAAGTTTTGGCACGAGCGGAACAGTCTTTTTTTTGCCGATTACATAGAAACGCTTCCCGATCCCGATGCCGTTGAGCGTCCTTTGAATCTTACGTATGCGGTCAGGGACGGAATAATCTGTCATTGCGGCGAAATCGATCAGCAGGGAATAAAGCCCAGGGACGATGCGATGGACCTTTATTCGATAAAGCGTCCGGGAATAATTCAGCCGTTTACTTGGGAAGGATGCGTTGTAAAAGTCGCTGATAAAATCGCCTATCTTGGACGGGATATGGAGGATGCGCGCCTTTATCATATAATCGACATGAGCGCCTATCGCCATCTTAGGGAAATCGTAACTTCGACTTTGACCGGAAAAGGAAAAAACGTTTTCAGAAGCGGGCGGGCGGTGAACACGACGGTTCTGATAAACGACTTGATTGTGGATTTGTGCGAACAATCTTCGCCGGAAAAAGGACTTTGCTTTAGCGACGAATATTTTAATTTCATCATGGAACTGAAAAAATTCAGTTTTGCGCATATTTATAGCCACTGGCGCTTAAAAGAATTTTCGATATATGCCGAAAACGTCATCGGAACGATATTCAGAACGCTGATGAGGACACAAGCCTATGCGTGCGGCGGCAGGCTTGAAAGCATACTTAAATATTATCCCAAACTTTCAAAGACTTTTATTAATTGGGTTACAAAATATGCAGGCTATAAATCTTGGCGGTCGGGCGGTGCGGCATTCGGCGGGCAAAAATCGCCCTTGCGCTCAGATTGCAGACAGATTTTTAACCTTGAAGATTATTCCAGCTTTGAAAAGTGCGTAGTGGAATTCATAAGCGGAATGACAGACCTTTTTGCAATCCAAATATACGAAGAAATCATTTCGTTTTGACAGGGGAATAAAAGCGCAGGGAAGGGCACTCGGCGGTGTTTGCAGAAAAGGAACGCAGCAGTATCTTTTAGCGGGATTATTTGTACCGCTTGAAAATAAACCTTCCCTAAAATGGAACAGGGTAGAGAATTGGAATTCTCTACCCTGCATTCATATCCAAACACACACATAATCAGCGAGTTTTCGATACGAAAACTCGCAGCGTTTGCCGGCGGTGCTAATTTGCGCCGCCGGCAATAAGCCCTACACCTTAAACTTTCTTACCACATGGGCAAGACCTTTGATGTTCTCTTTGTTTTTAAGCCCAAGTTCGTTCGCTTCCAAAACGGCGTTGTTTATCTGCTTTACGCCTGCAGCCATGTCGTTCATGCTGTCTTTGATTACGGACGAAAGCCCGTCCAGCTTCTGCATTTCATCCGCAACGCCGTTTCCGCCTTCGAGCATTTCCACAGAGCCGTTTTTTACTTCCGTCGTTACGGAATTGATGTTCTTAATGGCGGTAAGGATTTCCCGGCTGCCGTTTTCCTGCTCCCTCATGGCGGAGGTCAATTCGGAACTCATGCCGCGCACATTTTCAGCCAACTGAAAAATAGCGTTGAACTTATCGCCGACTATCATCGAACTTTCGGCAAGCGATTGTATGTCGTCGCTCAGATTTTTAAGCGTGTCCGTGATAGTTTTTCCCTGCGCGCTGGATTCCACCGCTAACTTTCTGATTTCGTCCGCGACGACGGCAAAACCTTTTCCCGCCTCGCCTGCATGAGCGGCTTCGATTGCGGCGTTCATCGCAAGCAGGTTCGTCTGATTTGCGATGTTCTGAATCACGCTGGACGCTTCGATAAGCCCGCCCGATTCGTCGGCAATTTTCTGCGTTATCGTGTTGGAACTTGCGACCGTTTCCCTTCCGTCGGAAGTTGCGCCCGCAAGACTGTTGATAACCGAATCCGTGCGCTCAAGCGTTTGCCGAATCGAAGCGATGTTCGCAACCATTTCTTCAATCGCTGACGAAGACTGCGAAACGCTTTCCGACTGCGTTTCAATGCTGCCGTTCAAATGTTTTATCGTGTTGATAATCTTGTCGACGGTTTTAACCGTTTCGGAAATGCTTTCGGTTTGCGTCAAAACCTGCTGCTTTGCGTTGTCGATGTTCGCGCTTATCTCAGTTATTGCGCTTGCCGTCTGATTGATGTTGTCCGACAATTCAAATCCTGACTTCTGCATAATATCGCTGTTGAATCCGACGGACTGAATGGACTTTCGAATCTTTTCAAACGTCTGATTAAAATAACGAGCGATGTTTACGATTTCTGAAATCCCCGACACAGGCAGACGGACGGTTAAGTCGCCTTCGCCCTGAGAAATGTCGCGCAGCACGCCGACAATCTGCTCAATCGGATGGATGAAAAAGTGCAAGAGAAGAAGGACAACGGGGATGCAGAAAATAAAAATGCACACGACCATTATGATAAGATTCCGCAAGACCTCGCGGCCAATCGCTTCGTATTCGCTTTTTTCGACAATCGAAAAATATTTCCAGCCGAGTTTAGTGTTCTCAGAATGCAAAACCTGCATAACGTATTGCACTCCGTCCATCTTTTTGTGGATAAGTTTTCCGCTGTCGGCTTTGAGGGCGTCGGCAAGCACCGCATTGTACGAGGCAATGTCCTTTCCGACGGCGGCATCGCTTTTGGGGTTTGCGATAATCAAGCCGTTTTTGTCGGTGATAACGATATAGCCGCTTTTTCCGATTGCCTTGCTATGGACAATATCTTTCAGATACGAAAGGTCGACGGACGTTGAAAACACGCCCTGCGTTTTTCCGTTCAGAAGTATTTTGTCAGTGATTTCAACGGAAAGTTCATTTGCCGAAGAAATATACAAATCCGAAAGGACTTGATTGTCGCGGCTTTGGACGCAGTTTTTATACCAACTGCGGGTGCGCGCGTCATATCCCGGGGGCGCGGTCTCTTGCAGGATACATAAGGATTCCGCCGTCGCCTTCCGTTGCAATCGTCATGTAGGTAACGGATGACAATGTGTCGACAAAGGACTGCATCATTTCGTAAAGCCGTTTTTCGTCGCCGCTTGTTCTGCCCGGAATCATGCGGACAGTGTTTTCAGGCGTTTCCGCTTTTAAGTTGATGTAGGAAGTGATTTTTCCGTTCGAATGGACAACCGGTTCCGTCCGCGAGAGCGCCGTGCTCAATTCCTGCAAGTCGGAAAGAAGGTTCCCGATTCGCATATCGATGTCGCTGAATGCGGCTCGAATCCGGATGTTGTAGTTTGTGTAACTTTGCCGAAGAGCACGAGCGTAATTGAAAATACCGACGGTCAATGCAGGCACAACCGCCAATACCAAAACAATAATGATAGAGCCGTAGCGGGAAAGAGATTTCTTTGAGCCGTACGCACCGGAAGTTTTGTTGTTTTCCATATCGATTGCAATCCTTTTGAATGTCGTTATTTGGGATAATACAACAGAATACGAGGTGCTGTATAGGGGAAGGGGCGGGTCGGCGGATAAACGGGTCTTACAGCTTTTATTCCTCGTCCGCCGCCCTCAAGTTTTCCTCACGGAAAACTTGCGAGAATCATACGGCAAACTCTCGGAATTCATCCGGCACAAAACGGACGATTCAGTCCGTTTTATGGGACGCAATGTTTTTGCCTCTTTGAGTTATTTGTGATACGATAATTTCACTATATCACAAGGGGGTAAGATTATGGCTCGTACTGTAACGGCAACATTCAGGACAACTCCTGAACTGAAAGAAAGGGTTAGTCTTCTTGCAAAAGAAACTCACAGAACCACGAGTTTTTATTACAATCGGCTCTTAGAAGATTACCTTGAGGACTTGGAAGACATCTATCTTTCGGAGCAGGTTCTTTCAGAAATTCACAGCGGAAAACAAAAGACTTATCCCGCAGAAGAGGTTTACAAGGAGCTTGGGATTTAATGACTATCGAGTATTCAGCACAAGCTAAAAAACAGCTTTCGAAACTCGACAAACCTGTTCAAATACAAATCAAGAATTATCTTAATGAGGTGGCAAAGCTTGAAAACCCGCGCTCAAGCGGTAAAGCGCTTGTCGGGAATCTTTCGGGCAAGTGGCGTTATCGTGTTGGCGATTATCGGCTTATATGCGAGATTGAGGATGATAAAATCCTGATTACAGTTTTACGGATTGGTCACAGAAAGGATATCTACGGCTAAAGCCTTTTTACCCACAGTCGAATATTAAGGGGGTGCCCCCTTTGACCCCCGATTTTATTAGGGAAGAAGGACGGACATATTAAGGCTTCGTTCATCCGATTGCTGCTCGTATGTCCGCTACGAGTTTGCCGCCGGCAAACTCGCGAAACCCCTGCTTGCACGAATCGGACAGGTGTCCGATTCGTGCAAGCAGGGGTTTCCAAAGGGGTGTCCCCTTTGGTCGTGCCCAAGGAAGGTGGGTCTTAGGGAGGAAACCTGCGGGCTTCGAACTCCGAGCCGGTTTCCTCCCTAATAAAGAGAGCCCTAAATAAACTCCTTGCAAAAATCAAGTAAAAAATATAAATTTGCCTAAAATCATGTCGCCTTTCTAGGAGCAAATTATGGCTGAAACAAATGTACCTGAAATGTTTGCCTGCAATGTCTTCAACAAAAAAGTAATGCGGGAACTTTTGCCAAAAGACACATTCAAATCCCTGATGAAAACTATGGACGAAGGCATTCCGCTTGCTCTTGAAGTGGCAAATCAAATTGCCCATGCGATGAAAGAATGGGCAATATCAAAAGGAGCGACGCATTATACGCACTGGTTTCAGCCGCTCACGGGCGTAACCGCAGAAAAACACGACAGTTTTATCACTCCGGACGGAAACGGCGGAGTTATAATGGAATTTAGCGGAAAAGAACTTGTTAAAGGCGAGCCGGATGCATCTTCCCTTCCGTCGGGGGGGCGAAGAGCGACATTCGAGGCGAGAGGCTACACAGTATGGGATCCGACCGCATATGCGTTCGTAAAAAATCATTCGCTTTGCATTCCGACCGCATTTTGTTCCTACACCGGCGAGGCATTGGACAAAAAAACGCCTCTTCTGCGTTCCATGGAAAGCCTGAACGAGCAGGCGTTGCGTATTCTTAAACTTTTCAAAAATCCTGCAAAGCACGTAACCACAACAATGGGGCCCGAACAGGAATATTTTCTTATCGATGAAAAACTTTACAACAAACGAAAAGACCTTCGCATGACAGGACGGACTTTGTTCGGCGCAAAGCCTGCGAAGGGGCAGGAAATGGATGACCAATATTTTGCCGCAATAAAACCCCGCATTATAGAATACATGGAAGACTTGAACAGGGAACTGTGGGCGCTTGGAATATATTCAAAAACGGAGCATAACGAGACCGCACCCGCCCAGCACGAAATGGCAACGATTTTTACCACATCCAACCTTGCCGCCGATCAAAATCAGTTGACAATGGAAATGATGAAAAAAGTCGCACGCAGGCACGGAATGGTCTGTCTGCTTCACGAAAAACCCTTCGCAGGCGTAAACGGAAGCGGAAAGCATAACAATTGGTCTCTTTCCACGGATTCCGGAGAAAATCTTTTTGCACCCGGAAAAACGCCTATGGAAAACGCCCAGTTTCTTCTGTTCCTTACGGCGGTCATAAAAGCCGTCGACGAAAATCAGGATCTTCTTAGGATTTCAGTGGCGAGCGCATCAAACGACCACCGACTTGGAGCGCACGAAGCTCCGCCGGCAGTGATTTCCATATATCTTGGCGACGAACTGGAATCGATTCTAAAATCCATAAAAGACGGAACTCCGTACAACTCAAAAACACGCCAAAAAATGTCCATCGGAGTTGACGTTCTTCCGCCGATTCCAAAGGATTCCACCGACAGAAACAGGACTTCGCCGTTTGCGTTCACAGGAAACCGATTTGAATTCCGTTCCGTCGGTTCTTCGCTTTCAATTTCCGGACCGAACACCACGCTGGACGCGATTCTTGCATATTCCCTCAAAGAATATGCGGACGAACTTGAAAAATCCGATAATTTTGAAAAAGATTTGCAGAATCTTGTAAAACGGGAAATCACTGCGCATTGGCGGATTGTTTTTGACGGAAACGGCTATGACGGAAACTGGGTCAAAGAAGCAGAAAAACGGGGTCTCCTGAATCTGCGAACGCTTCCCGACGCAATGGAAGAATATTTGAAGCCCAAAAACATCAAGTTATACAACGAAATGGGTGTGTACTCCGAAACGGAACTAAAAAGCCACTACGAAATAAAACTTGAAAAATACATCGGAATCTTGAATATCGAAGTCGAAACAATGCTAGAAATGATAAACAAGGACATTCTTCCTGCAACATTCAAATACATGGAGACTGTCGGAAAATCGGCGGCGGAAGTCAGAAACCTTGTTCCCGAAGCGAAATGCGCCGCCCAGTCATCGTTGCTAAAAAAACTTGACGACCTTGCGGAAAAACTTTCGGAAAAAGCCGAGGCACTTTCGGAAAAACATTCCGAAGCGAAAAAATGCAGTTCAATCATAAAAACCGCCCATGCGTATGCCGATACGGTTATTCCTGCGATGGAAGAGGCGCGGGCTGTAGCAGACAAAATCGAGCCGCTTCTTTCCGAAGAGTTTAAGCCGTATCCGAGTTACGAAGATTTGCTTTTCAACGTTTAATCTTTCCTTAAAATTGAACAGCTAAACAAAGTTTCAACTTTGGAAGTTGTTCAATTTGCACGCAAGAACGCACACGTTCAATAAGCGAGTTTGCCGAAAGGGAAACTCGCAGTTTTTTTAGAGGCAGTATTTTTGCCGCTTAAAATAAACCTTCGGATAATCTCGAAAAAATCGACTGCGGAAAATTGCACGGATTTTAGGCTCGAACGAAAGATTCCACAAAAAGACGCATTGCGAATCAAAGAAATTCTAAAAATTCCGGCGGTGAACTCCGGAAAGAAAATCAATTTGCAGTTCGAACTGTTTTCGTCCGAACATAAGCTGCGTTTTAGAATCTTTAAGTTTTTCTCCGGATGTTTCACATTTTTTAGAAATCCGCAGGAATTATCCAAATGTTTTTCAAAACCGTTTTCCGTGAAGTTCGCAAGGCTTATTTTATTATTGCATGATAAATGCTATAATCTTCGCATGAGTAAAAATATTCTGATTGCCGGCAAAGATTTTCCCGATTCGCAGGAATTCGTGAAAAAATTTGAATTGAGTGACTTCAATATTGTGGTGTCGGGAGAAGCATCCGAAGATGATAACGGACAAGGATTTTCCATTGCGCCGTGGAACAGAGATTCAGCCATTTCCGCACGTTATTTGATTCTTCAGGCGGAAACCATCAACGGATTTTGCGAAAATTATATCCTCTACTTTGATTCCACTTATTTTGCGATTAAATATTCTTCGTGTTCCACGGACATCTGCGCAAGAGCGTGCGATGCAATGATTCTCGGCTTTCAATATTTGGCATTGGAAATCCTCAATAGAATCGAACAGCACAAAAGTCAGGCAAAACTGATTTTCCTTCTGAAATCGAACCCCACGGCGAACGAGATTCTTCGTTCTTCTTCGCTTAGAAAATCAGGCGCAATTTCCGTAAATCCGATTGTGTCCGCGGCAGAAGCGGCGTTCGCAACTTTTGCGGAAAATCTTGCGGCAAAGGAAATCGACAACGAATACGTGCGCATTTTACTGATTTCCGGCGACCGCTCGAACGACATTTCGGCAAACGACTCGGCTTTGGCTTCGTGGCTAAAAGACTACATAAACGCTTGCGACGAACTGAAAAAAGGCGTTCCCCCAAGCACGAACTGGATAAAAGCCGGCGCAAAAGCCCCGACCGAATTTTCGCTGTTCCGCTAGGATTGCACAAAGGGCTGCCCAAAAACCGCTTACTTTTTCGGTAGCCTTACGAACCATTCATTCCGATTCCGCAAGCAAAACATGTAACTCGGAGGACTTTCAATGACTTTGGACAATTTTTATCTTGACTGCCTTTTAAAAATCGGCGCAAGTTTCGCCTGCGGCATTTTGCTCGGAATCGAACGGAAAAGTCGGCAGCATACGGTAGGAATGAGGACTCTTATGCTGATAAGCGTTTCCTCGTCGGTTTTGACCATGATGTCCTCGATAATCACAAAAATTCCGGACATAACCGGCGGAGACCCCACCCGGATTGCGGCTGGAATCGTAACGGGAATCGGATTTTTAGGCGGCGGCGCGATTATTCAATACGGACTGAACATACGCGGGCTTACGAGCGCAGCAATAATTTTTACTGCGGCGGCACTCGGAATTGCCTGCGGAACAGGACAATATTTCATCGCCGGAACGACAATTTTCATAATCCTTTTCGCCCTGGTAATTCTTGAAAAAGTAGAACGAAAATTCTTTCCTGCGGAAAAACGAAAATCCCTTGTCCTAGAATTTTCCGACTCCGACATAGTGTTTTCAAAAATTGTCGAAGAAATAAAAAATTCGGGACTTGTAATAAAAGACACGAATGTGTCCGAATCCATTGAAAAACAAAAATACATAATAAAACTCACGGTCAAAGCCCCCGGAGACTTTGACATAACCAAAATCACAAAAAAATTATCCGAATCCGGGAAATTGGTGAAAATCTCGATTTCGGACATCTGAGCAAAACAAAAAACTATCCGGAGAACATTTTTTTATGCAAGCGATTCAGATTCCCAAAAATGCCGAGGACGGTTGCAAAATGGGTGTTTTAGGATTAAACTTCCAATAATATGAATCTGTTTCAGGCGTTAAGCGATTTTTTTGAATCCATTTTCAACAGGAACTCTCCCGAAGTGCAGAAAAAAATTCAGCTGAGAAAACTTGAAAGCGAAATTCGGAGTTTTCAGCCTCAAATATTTCAGGAAGGAAACCTGAACGGAAACTTTGCGGAAACAATCCGTCTTCTGTACGTAAATTCAAAGCCGTTGAACGACCTTTTTCTTTCGACAATCGCAAGCCCGGACGGACAAAAAGCGCACCGTTTCGAGGCGCAACTGGTTCTTACAGGCTTCCGGCGAGAAGACCAGATTGCAATTCAAAATCTTTCCTACGAAGCAAGAAAGCACGAATTCGAAGAATCAAGCATGACGACCTCGCAGATTTTCGACCGGCAACGGCGCACTTTCGACAAAGTTATGCACGAACTTAACGCCGACGTGTTCAGGAAAATAGACAAAAATTTGCTCGCCGTTCATCAGTTCAGCGATTTATGCCGATTCAATTTTGTGCCAATCCTTCAGACTTTCGACCAAAGTTTTATCGCAGCCGATATGTCCTATCAGCCGACATACCATCCGCTTCCGGTGTCCAAAATTGCCGCCTCGCTTGAAGACTTATATTTTCAGGCAAACGGATTAAAATTCACCGCCTCGCTGGTAAATGCGGTTTCCGCGCTCGCAACCCTAAAAACGGCAGGCGAAGCTTCCAACCAAGAAATCCAACAACTGGTAAAAAATCTAAAGACAATCGCATATATTTTCGGAAAAATCTTGACTCCCGAAAAACTGAAAACACTTATCCGCTACGGACGGCAGGACATTTTGTACGAGCCGAAATCCGCGTCTTACAAAGAATCCGCCTGCCATAGTTTCGAGATTATGATACAGTCCAAATTCAAAGCGGACGAGCAGAGAATAAAAACGGAACTAAAAAACGAAAACATCCGCACCGAACTTTCACAGCTATTCGGGGACACGCCGTTGATTCCTCTGCAAGGATACAACAACGAATTCAACCAAAAATTGCTGAATGCGTCCCAAGGCTCGTTCCTGTGGATTCTTCCCATGCAGATTCTAAAAACGTTTCTTACGTCATATTTCACGGAATCCGTGCGTTCTTTGCTGAACGACATAGTTATCGAAGGATTTTTCAACAATCCTACATACAAAACGGAATTCTCCACGGACGTTTATGCCGCTCTTGAAACAAACCAAATACTGGAAGATTTCGAAGCATCTTTTGCAAACGGCGGAAAATATTCCCTCACACTGCTTAACGGATATTTGCAGGACGGCAAAAAGGACATCGATTTCCTTAGAAAACTCGAAGGCATCGTTTCGGACATAAACAACGAGGCCAGCAAACTCATCACAAAAGAGACAAACAATCTGAACAGAATGTACAAGCACATCGGGGATATGCTCACCGATTCCAAAAAGCCCAAAAGCGAAATCATATCCAACCTGAAAGTCCTTATGATGTCCTCAAGGAACAGAGACAACACGGCTCAACTTGAGCAACAATATGAAAACTGGGAAATTTTCTTTAAAATAATGAAGAACTATGCTATAATTAGTGCCTGACTAAGGACAACAATTAAAAGATGGCCAAGCGTAGAAGCATATCAGAAGAGCAGACAATTCAATACGAACGCAGAATCTATGATTTGGAACAACTGCTTGAGATATCAAAATCCTTTAATTCCACGCTCGAAACAACCACGTTGCTTGAGTCCATCGTTTTTTCGTGCATGGCGCAATTGCACGTCGCAAACGCAGGTATTTTCGTTCAGGATTTTATAAATTCGGATTATCTTGTGTTAAAAACACAGCAGAACGTATTAAATCCTGTTGGAAATCTGGATTTTCAGTTTTCTACCGTCGACCCGATTGTCCCCACGCTAACAGCCGCAAAAAAGCCGGTCTCGTTGGAATATCTTAAAAAAGAATGTCCGGAAAGTCCGGCGTTACAGATTTTTGAACTTCTTAAACCGACCCTCATAGTTCCGCTTCTTCAACGCAATCGTTTGAATGGAATCCTTTATCTTTGCGACAGGTTTTTTGTCGATCCGGGCGAAGAGTCCGAATATTCCGACTATGAAAAAAATCTGGTTTTTGCAATCGGCTCGCTTGCCTCCATTGCGATAAGCAACGCAATATTGCTTGAACGTTCCTCTACGGACATGATGACTCAGTTGAAGCTAAAATATTTTTTCTTCAATTCCCTTGCCGAAAAACTGGACATGGCGGTGAGCCAAAAACTTCCTCTTTCCATCATAATGTTCGATATAGATTTCTTTAAACATTTCAACGATTCTTACGGCCATGAATGCGGCGACTATGTTCTAAAAGAAGTCGCAAAACTGATAAAAGACAACCTCAGAACTGAAGACCTTGCGAGCCGCTATGGAGGAGAAGAATTCACGGTTCTTCTGCATGAAACAAAAAAAGAGGCTGCGCTTGCAATCGCAGAAAGAATCAGAAGCACTATCGAAGCCCACGATTTTGTCTATAACGACCAGCATATGCACGTTACAATCTCGTGCGGAGTCTCGGTTTTTGATGAGGAGACAAACCCAATCACAAATCCAAAACAACTTGTAAACCAAGCCGACCAAGGACTTTATATGTCCAAGCACAACGGCAGAAACCGAGTTACTTACGCCTTTCCGTCGCTGGTTTCAGGCCTTGACGAAGATGGAAAATAATGCTTTGCCGCACAAATAAAAAATGCGAAAATTTTTAATTTTTTTTGCTGTAATTTTGATTTCCGCTAAAACTTTTTCGCAGCACGAAGATTTTTCGGAACGGATTCAGCTTCATCTTTGGGCTGAAATCGACGCATTCCCGGAACTGAAGGAAAATCAGGAACCGTACAAGGGCGATTTTTCGTTCGCCATGAGCAGACTCGGCAAAATCGGCCCGTATTTACTTAACGGAATGATTTACGGCTGGAGTTTTTCGTACACACCATCCGACAAATTGCGCGGCGTCGAAGAATATTTTGAAGTCAAAGAAATTAATACGATAAAACCTTCCGACGGAAAAATCTCGTACAAAAAACCGTGGATTCAGGACAATCTTTTGCACTGCTGGCTGGAATTTGTTCGTACTCCGCAAATGATTCAGAACCTGAACGCATGGACTTCCATAAATACAAAAAAAATTCAGGGAAAAGGTTCGGGAAAACTGAGTTTAGGGTTTGCCGGCATTCAAGAAGCAAGCGAAAACGCCCTAAAAGATGCAATCCGGAGCTATTACAGGGAAATTCTTAAAAACAAACCCAAACAAATTGACGGACGTGTCATAATCAGTTCCGCTCCGCTGCTCGGAATAAGGGCGGGGCAGTATATTGTTGAGCTTGATTTTTTCTTGGAAACGGATAGAATAGTTAAGTATAGTCAATTTTAATGCCAAAATTACATTATCTATGTATTTTCAGGCTGGAGGTTACATGAAAAAGACTCTCGCAATCGTTGCCACATTATTTTTTATCGTCGGAAGTGTTTTTGCACAGGAAGTGTCATCGGCTTTTCCAGGAGACGATGTAAAAGTTGATCTTTCAAAGCAGATAATAACACCTACAAATCAGCATTTAATGCCCGGCGACAAAACAGGAAAAATCGTAATCGAATACACTCCTATGGTAGACGAGGCAAGAATCTCGTATACATGTATGTACAATCTTTATGACCCGGGAAACGCCCTTAATGCGATTTTGGGCTGCCTTGACGATTTTTCAAAAGACCACCAGTATTATCATTACAGATACATGGAAGGCGACAAAGAAAAATATTTCAAAGACGAACGCGGTGTCCGATGGGCGCGATATTCTGCCCACATAAAATTGTCTCGCTAGTCTTTCTAAGGGTTTTACAAAAATAATGGACATCTCAAACATCATCAAAAACCTTCACCCGCTTGAGGTGAAGGTGCTTCTCAAGTATTCGGAGAATGACGAGTTGACTTCCGAAAAACTGATGAAGGAATTGAATTACAAGGAAGGTCATGCAAATCAGGCGTTCTCGTGGCTTTCTGGAAAGAATCTTTTAAAAGAAATCGGAAGAATTCCAATGACTTTCTTCGAGATGACGGAAACCGGCAGAAACTTAAAAGATTCCGGAACTATCGAAGAAAGAGCCGTTACATTTGTAAAAAATAACGGAGCAAAAACCCTTCCCGAGATTGCAGCCGGACTGGGCGTTGAACAAAAAGACATCGGCTCGGCATTCGGACCTTTGTCCAAAGAAGGCGTTTTTAAGATGAACGCCGAAAAAAAAGTCGAATACACGGGCGTTCATCTTCCGGCTCGCATTTCCATAACATCTGCACTTTTGGAAAAAGCGGCAAAAGCTGAAAATTGCATTTTGGACAATGCGTCTCTTTCAAAGGAAGAGCAAACCGTAATTGCAACGCTTGCAAAAAAACGTGGAGCTTCGGACAGTCCGTTCAAGATTATAGAAAGAGAGACTGTTGTTTTTAAACTTCTTCCAAATGCAAAAGACGTAGCAGAAACTCTGAGGAAAACCGGTGTTACCGGAAACGAAATCGGCGAAGTGACACCCAAAATGCTTTCTTCCGGCGAATGGAAAAATGGTGTTTTCAGGGGATACAATATCGCCGTTCCTCCTGCGAGGGTCATTCCCGGTCGTACAAATCCTTACGTCCAGTTCCTTGAATCAGTAAAAGACAAACTTTGTTCTCTTGGTTTTCAGGAATTCGACGGGCCGCTTGTCGAAACCGAATTTTGGAACGGAGATGCGCTTTTCATGCCTCAGTTCCATGCGGCAAGGGACATTCACGATGTATACAGGATAAAAAATCCCACGCACGCAAAATCCATCGAAGAGCCTTATCTTACAAATATCGCAAATGTTCATAAAGACGGAGGAAACAGCGGAAGTCGAGGCTGGAACTACGAATTCGACAACGAATTCACCCGTCGTCTGATTTTAAGAAGCCAGGGAACGGTTCTTTCCGCACATCAGCTTCACAAGGCTGAAATCCCGGGAAAATATTTTGGAATCGCACGTTGTTTCCGTTACGACAAAGTAGACGCAACGCATTTGAGCGACTTTTACCAGACTGAAGGAATTGTACTTGGCAAAGATGTAAATCTAAAAACTCTCTTGGGATTTTTGGAAATGTTTGCCAAAGAAATCGCCGGTGCAACAGAAGTGAAATACGTTCCGGGATATTTTCCATTCACAGAACCGTCAATCGAAGTTCATATAAAGCATCCCGTATTGGGTTGGTTCGAACTTGGCGGCTCCGGAATTTTCCGCCCCGAAGTCACAAAAGCCATGGGTGTCGATTGCCCCGTCCTTGCATGGGGAATCGGAATCGACAGGATGGCGTTGATGGCATTGGGTCTTAATGACTTGCGTGAACTTTTCTGTGAAGACATCGAACGGGTTCGTCAAAGAAGAGCAAGTTTCTAAATTGCGAAAAATCTGCCTTTAAAATTTTATTCGCTTTCCCAACTTCTGACTCTGTCAACGGCAGATTTCCATTTGGAATACAGTTTGTTGATTTTTCCTTCGTCGAATGTGGGCTTGAATTCTTTTTCAACTTGCCAATGGGACAAAATGTCGTCCTTTGACCGCCAAAAGCCGACTGCAAGCCCGGCAAGGAAAGCCGCACCGGTAACCGTAGTTTCTATGTTCACGGGGCGAACTACTTTGGAATTCAAAATGTCCGCCTGAAACTGAACCATCACATCGCTTACGCTTACGCCGCCGTCCACCTTTAGACAGCACGAATCAATCTCGGAGTCGTCTTTCATGCACTCAATTTCATCCTTAACTTGATAAGCTATGGATTCCAGTGCGGCACGGCAGATGTGGGAATCATTCACTCCTCGTGTCAGTCCCAAAATTGCGCCGCGAGCGTAAGCGTCCCAATAAGGAGCTCCCAATCCTGTGAAAGCCGGAACAATCACAACTCCATCCGAATCCGGAACAGATTCTGCTTTTTTGTCACATTCATGAGCCGAGGAGATTATTTTTAATTCGTCCCTAAGCCATTTTACTATCGCACCGCCGACAAAAACGCTTCCTTCCAGCGCATAGTCAACGCCGCCGGCAATTCCAATCGCAATCGTCGTTATGAGCCTGTGCTTTGACTTAAAAGCAAGTTTTCCCGTGTTCATCAAAAGAAAACAGCCTGTTCCGTACGTGACCTTTGCTTCTCCCGGCAGAAAACACCCCTGCCCGAACAGAGCCGCCTGCTGGTCTCCGATGGCGGAAGCTATTGGAATCTCAAGTCCGCATACATCCTTGCTAGTATTAGCATAGATGCCGGAAGAATCTTTCACTTCAGGGAGGATACATTTTGGAATGTTCAAAAGTTCAAGCAGTTCGTCATCCCACTTTAGCGTAAATATGTTGAACAGCATTGTTCGGCTGGCATTTGTATAGTCCGTGACGTGAACTTTTCCACCGCTCAGTTTCCAGATAAGCCACGTGTCAATCGTTCCCGCAAGGATTTCGCCTTTTTCAGCACGCTCTCGGACACCGCTCACGTTGTCAAAAATCCACTTGATTTTTGTTCCGCTAAAATATGCGTCGGGAAGAAGCCCCGTCTTATCCTGAATCAGCTGGCTTTTTCCTTGACGAACAAGGTCTTCCGCCAAATCGGCAGTCCGCCGGCATTGCCATACAATCGCATTGTAGACAGGCTCTCCCGTAAGCTTATCCCACAATACCACGGTTTCTCTTTGATTTGTGATTCCAAGCGCAGCAATTTTAAGCGGATCGACTTTTGAATCTTCTATCGCTTTTTTCATGACATTTAACTGGCACTGAAAAAGTTCGTTAGGGTCATGCTCAACCCAGCCCGGCTTAGGATAGATTTGAGTGAATTCTTCTTGGCAAGAGATGACTTTGTTTATCTCTCTGTCAAAAATTACAGCTCTTGATGATGTAGTTCCCTGATCAAGAGCAAGAATATACATTTTTTCCCCGCTCATATTTTTCTCCATATCAAATAAAATTTAAAAAGTCCTTGAAATTGCAGTTATAAGAACTTTTTAATTTCGGCTTCCATTCCGCACAAGCTCCCGGAACACAATGCAGAAATGAAAGGTCGCCCGACTAATATTTTATCAGTTCCTAAGAATTTTGCCACTTTTATATCTTTTTTTGTTCTTATGCCGCCATCCACCCACACCTGTGCAGAATATTTTTTGAGTTCGGAAATATTTTCTTCAAGAAATTGGGCAGAGCTTCCTTCCGCAGTTTCAACACGCCCTCCATGATTCGAAATGACAACGATGTCCGGCTTTACTTCCCTGCAAAGCGACACGTCTTCCTTCGTGAAAATTCCCTTGAGCATAAGCGGAAGCCATGAATATTTTCGAATTTCGTCTATTTCTCGAAAAGTTTTTCGTTCAAGGTGAACCTGATTCCGCATGGTCACAATGTTGTACGCATCAATATCCATTCCAATTGCGCAGGCATACGGACGAACTAAATCTATCCGCTTAAAAAGGATTTCATTCGGATAAGGTTTTAGAAAAAAATACGCCTTTTTGCCAATGGATTTTACGGCATCAAGACCAAGCAAAAGTTTTTCATCGGGAGCGCCGTCGCCGACGCAAATATTTATGTTTTGATTAAAAGCCGCCTGAAAATAGGGAAGATAAAAATCTTTCTCGTCCGGAAATCCGATATTTTGAACAGCACCTGTAACGGGAGCGATTCCAATGTCGCCAGGGCTTATATGCACAGAATCCAAAACGTCTTTTTTCCCCTCGGAACAAAGGCGTTCATAAATCAACGACCAAGCTGCGCAGTTTAAAATAAAATTACGGCTGCCGTTCACACCTCCCATTCCGGGAAGCTGCCCGATGCAGCCATAACCATTGCATTTTTTACAAAATCTGCATTTAAAGTCAGTCCCCAAAACAGATTCCCACAGAACGACCGCTACTCAACACCGGATTGTCCATCGTTATGTTTTTTACTTTTCCGGCACATTCTTTTAGCGGAACGCCCACAATTTGTCCGTTCTGTATTGCAACGAGTTTTCCGAACTCTTTACGGGCAAGAAAATCTGCGGCCGCAACACCAAACTGATTTGCAAGCACCCTGTCGTAAGGCTCCGGAGTTCCGCCTCGCTGCAAATGTCCAAGGACGCTTACCCTGCATTCAAGTCCTGTCGCCCCGAAAATCTCGCTTGCAACCCTGTAACCAATCGATTGCGGCATATCAAGGCGAGATTTTTTGAACTCTTTCTTTGAAAGTTTTGCCTCGTCTTCAGAAAGCGCACCTTCCGCCACAACAACGATGGAAAAATTCTTTCCGGCATCTCTTCTGCGTTCGATTTCTTTTGCCACCGACTTTATGTTATAAGGGATTTCAGGAATAAGGCACACATCGCCGCCGCCTGCAATGGCAGAATAAAGCCCAAGCCAGCCTGCCTTATGTCCCATCACCTCCACAATCATAACCCGGCTGTGGCTGTCCGCAGTCGTGTGGATTCTGTCTATGCCTTCCGTGGCGACATCAACCGCCGTGTGGAAACCGAACGTCATGTCCGTTCCTACAATGTCATTGTCGATTGTCTTAGGAAGTCCTACGACGTTAAGCCCTTCTTCGTAAAGAAGACTTCCCGTGGTGTTCGTTCCGTTTCCGCCCAAAACTACAAGAGCATCAAGATTCCATTTTTCCCAATTTTTCTTGATGGCTTCTATAGGAAGAAGTCCCGTTTCCGGATTCGGAACAGGATTTTTGAAAGGCTTCTCACGAGAAGTTCCAAGAATCGTTCCTCCCCTGGTCAAGATTCCCGAAATGTCATCCGCCTCGATAGGAAAGCCTTCGCCGTTTACCAATCCTCGGTATCCGTTTTTGATTCCGATGAATTTCATTCCGTGATTTAACATTCCGGAGCGGCATACGCCCCTGATTGCGGCATTAAGCCCGGGAGCATCGCCACCCGAAGTCAAAATGCCGACTGTCTTTACTGATGTCGTTTTCATGAAATCAATTATACCAAGTATTAAACACCATGCAAGTTTTTTTGAGCACACTCACAACACAAACGCAGATATTTTTTAGGAAGATACCTCGGTTTTCCCGACACTCAAAAGAAGGATTGTATCAGGAATCGCTCGGTTTTGTTTTTTCAGTTTTCTTAAATTTGAGATAAAATGGCATTGTTATTTCAACCTTTTTTGACTGGTCGATGAATTCGTATTCTGCACAGTGCAACAAAACCAAAGAATTCTCTCTCAATTCTTGAATCTCACCAAAATTATCCTCAATAGATAAATCGTAATAATCGGCGGCTTTTTTCCAACCAAGGCGATACTTTCCCCGAATTACTATGTCGCCAGCATAATTTACAACACCGGGAACTACTTTAAAAACATAGGGATTAAAATATCTTGAGTTCTTGCCGACATTAATTATTCCATAAGTACCTTTTCTTGCCTTCAGGACTACAATTTGTCTTTGTTCCGAATTCGCAACGTAAAATTCAGAAAATGAAAATGGAGCCTTTTTTATTATCAAATCTGAATTTAAATGCAATGGCTCAATTCCCTCGCGTCTTTTCCCTTTTGCATCAAAAAACTCGTCTATTATTTTATTTGCAGTCGGATTTAGAATCCTAAGAACGATATATCCCTCATTTTTTCCCAAACGGGAATCAGAATTTGTTCGCATAACCTTTACGCTTGATACACATGATGAAAAAAGAAAAATAAGCATAAAAAATAGATAAAATGCTCGTTTCATATTTTCCTCCATTAATTCATTATACTCCCACCATCAAAAAAGTGGATTTTTAAATTAAAAACTTGTCCAAGCAACTGTCCTTCTCGGAAAACAACGATTTCCCATATCGGCGATTTTTGCATTTTCCCTGTAAATTCGTCTTTTCAAAATGCCGATAACTGTAACATGAAAGTATCGAGCAAAACAAATCTTTTAGCCGGAACAGCCTTAATCCTGCTAGCCGCATTTTTTTCAATCGCATTGCTTCTTCAGCCATTGGATTTTGGGCAGTTTGGTCCGGGACGCGAAAATTTTCTGTTCAAATTGGGGGAAATTCTTGCATCGGTATACGGATTTTCAAGCATTCTGATTCCGACGTTTCTTTTTACGGCTGCAATATCAAGTTTTGCCTCGAACTGGACAGCCAGAAAAGCGATGCGACTTTTGACGGCAATCGTTCCGTTTTTTACGTCCGTTGCCGCAGAAAAATTGATAAGATTTTTTCTAAAAGGCGGAAATTTTACTGCGACAAAAGTTTCGGTAACAATCATAATCGCTTCAATGTTCGTCGTAATCGAATTTCTTTTGGCTGGAATTGCCGCCGACAAAATATCGGGCAAAAACTCGATAGATTTGCATGAAAACGGAAATTCCGAAAACGAATCCGACGGAGATTCTGAATCGGACTTTGAAGAGAACGCAGAAAACAACAACGCACATTCAGCGGAATCGAAAACTGAATCGGAAAATGAAGACGAAACAGAATCACAAAACGAAAATCAGAACGAAGACGAAAATCCGTTTGACAAAATCGACGACTTAAAGGAAAGCGCAGAAGATTCGGGCGACGAAAAAAAAGCCGAAGCAAAAGAAGATCCGTTTGAAGGCGTCTTTGACAACGTAAAACCTCCGGTTTCGGATGAAATTGAAGAATCCGTATTTGAACCGAAAATTGAAAACGAGCCTTCCCTCGATTCAAATGAAAATGAGGCGAAAAATTCAAATCCGAGTTCCATAATTTCCCAAGAAGAATATGCGGCTCTAACAGGATTCGGCGAGTCCGACGACGAACCTGCGGATTCCGACAAAATCGAATGGCCGAATGAGGACGAAATAAAAGCAAAAGCGGGAAACGCAAACGGCGACACATCCGATTTTGACGAAGAGCCGTTCGATTTTTCCGAAGCGGACAAGCAAGAAAATCCCGAAGATTCGGATGAACGCATTTTTGAAGAAAAAATTTCCGATAACGAAGAAGATTTCCTTGCCGGCGATGAAATTTCCGACGAAGAAGAAGATTTTTTCCCAAAAAAGATTTTTCCTGAAAATACAAAAGACGATTCCGCTTCCGAAGACGAATATTCCATAGAAGCAGAAAATGCCGCATTGGAAAATCTTCTTCCCGATGAAGAAAATCTTGAATCCGGCGACGAAATTCAAGCCGAGGACGAAGAAATTCCCATTTTTGGAAAGACCGACAAAAACAAAGACGACAATTTGACATTGGAAAGCGATTTTGAATCATCGTTTGACGATTATGAAAATCTAATGGACGAAAAAAAATATGATGCAAGCGCAAATCCTGATTTTTTTGACGTGGATTTGACACGAAATATGCAGCAAACTTTGGATGAAGAAAGCGATTCTGCCGTTTCTGAAAACCAAGATTTTATTTCGCCGATGGACATAGTTTTTGCACAGAAAAAAGAAAAAAAATCCTCGCTTTCTTCAGAAATTTTTGAGGACATGGAAAACGATATCCGTAAAGAAGTCAAAAACGAAATGCGTCAAAGAGAGGCGGAAACTTCCTCCCCGGACGATTCTGATTTTCAGAAAGCGGAACAAACTACTGACGAAAACGGCTGCGATTCGGAAGAAGACGAAGAAGTCCGAGAACTTCCGGAAACTTCGAATCGGGCTGTGCCGAAGAAATCGTACTACGTTCCTACAGACCTTCTTCAGCAATACGACGACGACCAATATTGGCTTATAGACGAAGGAACAAAAATCAATGCGGTAAAACTCAAGAATACATTGACCGATTTTGGAATCAGCGCGGAAGTTATCGGCATAAAAAAAGGGCCTGTCGTAACAATGTATGAGCTTGAGCCTGCGCCGGGCGTTCGATTAAGCAAAATCGTAAGCCTTCAGGACAACATTGCCCTAAGCCTTGCCGCCTCAAGCGTGCGAATTGTCGCTCCGATTCCGGGGCGTGCGGCAGTCGGAATTGAAGTTCCGAACAAAAAGCGTTCCATCGTGAGCTTTAGAGAAATGATTGAACAGGAACTACCCGAATTCAAAAAGATGGCAATTCCCGTTGTTTTGGGAAAAGACATTTTAGGTAAGTCGCAAATCATAGACATAACAAAAACCCCTCACCTTCTGATTGCGGGGGCAACGGGTGCCGGAAAATCCGTGTGCGTGAACTCAATAATCCTTTCGATTCTGTACAAGAAATCCCCGCAGCAAGTAAAGATGATTCTTGTAGACCCCAAGGTGGTCGAGCTCAAACTTTACAACGACATTCCGCATCTTCTAAGTCCGGTAATCACAGAGCCCAAAAAAGCACTGCAAGCCCTTCAATGGTGCCTTTGCGAAATGGAACGCCGTTACGCACTCCTTGACCAAATGGGCGTCCGTGACATATCGAACTACAACATACGCATTGAAGAACGGAACATCTGCACGGAAAAGCTTCCCTACATCGTTATAATAATCGATGAATTTGCAGATTTGATGGCAACAAGCGGAAAAGAGCTGGAATCAAACGTGGCGCGTCTTGCCGCAATGAGCCGTGCGGTCGGCATACACCTTGTGCTTGCAACGCAGCGCCCCTCAGTAAACGTAATTACAGGCCTCATAAAGGCGAACATTCCAAGCAGAATAGCATTCATGGTGGCAAGCAGAACGGATTCAAACATAATAATCGATGCCGTGGGCGCAGAAAAACTCCTTGGAAAAGGCGATATGCTTTACGCCTCCGCCGCAGACCCTTATCCGGTACGAATCCAGGGAACATTTGAAAGCGATCACGATGTCGAAAAGGTTGTTGAATACGTTAAAACTTTGGGCGAACCGGATTACATCGACGACCAGATGTTCATCGAAGAAGATGAGGACGAATACGGAACGCCAAGTCTGTTCAGCGAAGGTGCAGACCCGCTTTACGACCAGGCATTGGACATAGTTCTTCAGGCGGGAAAAGCAAGCGCATCTTACATTCAAAGACGGCTTAAAATCGGATACAACAGAGCCGCGCGGTTGGTCGAAGAAATGGAAGAACGCGGAATCGTAGGCCCTGCAAACGGTTCCAAGCCGCGCGAAGTTATTCACGTGCCGAATTGAACAGGTAAAGTTTATACACTTATGAATAGCTTCCGGGAAGTCAAAGCCGTACAGACAGCACGGATTTGACGGAAGCCATTACCTATAAGACTGCACAGTACAATTTTCCGCTTTACGGCTTAAGTTCGGCAAAAAGAGCGAACGCAGCAAATCATCTTTGTTCCTAAAGCGGAACGGAAAACTGCTATCGCCTGAAACAAAGCCGCCCGCATTCTGACAATTAATCCTACCGACTTTGCGAGCGGGCATACTGCGGCAAAGTGCGAACAAAGCGCGCAATAACCTAAAAACAAAGCACCTTGCAAAAACACCGGGCGTTACCTGCGGGGGTAAGTCGGAGTTACCGCATAGGGTAAGTGTGCGCTCCCTAGTAAGGGAGGACAGTCTTCCCTTATAAGGGAGAGGGGTACTACCTTATAATCTTCGTCAGGCGTAGTACGTAACCTACGTCAGTCGTAGACTATAATCTTCGGCACTCGTAGACCATAATCTTCGTCACTCGTAGACTATAATCTACGCCACCCGTAGACCATAATGTTCGTCACTCGTAGACTATAATCTACGCCACCCGTAGACCGTAATCTACGCCGCTCGTAGTGCATAATCTACGTCGGTCGTAGACCATAATGTTCGTCACTCGTAGACTATAATCTACGTCAGTCGTAGACCATAATGTTCGGCACTCGTAGACCATAATCTACGTCGGTCGTAGTACATAATGTTCGCCGCTCATACCTTAGAAGTTCGGCAGGGCTTGAACCCTAAAACTTGAAACTTTCTTACTGACTTTTTATAGTGGTGTAAACTCAAACCCTTACAGACGGCGCGGCTTTGAGCTATAGGAGGTTTTATGAAAAGATTTTTTACCCTTGCGGCACTGGCCGCAATCATCGCGGCAAATGCGCATTCCCTTTCGATGGAAGGCGGCATCGGCGGCGCATACGGTTTTGTGACCATAGAGAATTCAGCCGAACAAAGCGGCGTTACCACCGCCGGCAAAACAACCGACAATGCGTGGGGGCTCAAGGCGGAAGCAACGCTCGGAATATCCCGGAGCTTCGGTATTCAGCTGGACATGACGTTCCTTTTGCCGACGACGTACCGAACCCTAACCGCAAAATCAAACTCGCCTACAGTCGAAGAAACAAACGGAACGAGGTCGGATTCATTTATTTTCAATGCATTTTTGGGACCTGTATTCATCAGCTCGGCAAACTCTTTGGACGTAAAGATAGGCGCGGGGCTGAATTTTTCATACAATCGGCAGAAAGAAAGATTTTCAAAAGACTCTTTAATCGGAATCCTTCACGGGGGTAACGACACCGTAATAACAAATGCATTTTTCGGCATAGGCGCAGGTGTTACGCTCGACATAACATATCTTCTAAACAAGCATACAGGAGTTAAAGTGGGAATAGTCGGCGCATATTCGTGGACGGACAAAGCATCCGTAAGAAAGCAGTTCGGCTCAAAGGATTTAACAGCCACAGGCGAATACAAAGCCGAAGGATTATACGTAATCCCCGATATATCGCTTATCTACAAGTTTTAGATCGAACCGGAAGCAAGCCGCTTACACAAGGCTGCGAAACACGCTTTTGTAAGGCGGCAGTGTTTTTAATTCCATTATACGGCGGAGCTCATTATTGCACAAAGCATAAGTTCTCCGCAAAATAAAAAAGCTTCTCAAAACGAGAAGCTTTTTTAAGTCTTAAGTTCTATGGACTAACCCGAGCTAGTTCTTTGAATCCGGGAGTTTGGTAACAACCACGGAATTATCTGCATTGGAATACGGAGCCGGAATGTATTTATCAGCTTTCCAGTCGTTCTCCCATTTGTAGCCATCCAGCAAATACCGGAACTGATACTCTTTTCCAACATCCAAAGCAAGTTTCACAGAAAAAGAACCGTCCTTTCCCTGCTTCATTGGAGTATCAGTGCTGCTCCAACTGTTGAAATCGCCTGCAATATTAATCTTCTTTGCGCCTTGGGCAGCTTCCGCAGATACCGTAAACGTCACATTGCAAGTCATCTTGTCCTTAGAAAATGTCTTCTTGAGTGACATAAAGCACACCTCCTGATACACTTTTAATAAAATCAATGGCAACTACCTGCCTGACTAATTGTAAATAATATAATCAATATTCAATTTTAAGTAAACAGTTTTTACCATATTTACAGCAAAATATTGATATTTTTAGTCATTGATATTATATTTATGGCTAACAGATTGACTGCAGACGCAGAATTCTGACCCGTCGATTTAATCCAAATTGCATGCGGGCTGGGGCGTTCCCTAAAATTGCTAAACAGGAGGTCCAAAAATGGGACTTTTCTCTTCAAAAAATCAAGACAATTATGTGTTTACTTCGGAATCGGTTGGCGAAGGTCATCCCGATAAACTTTGCGATCAGGTTTCGGACGCGATTCTTGATTATTGCCTTTCTTTGGACAAAGATGCCCATGTGGCTTGCGAATCTTTTGCGTCCACGGATTTTATGCTTGTGGGCGGAGAAATCGGTTTTCAGAATATCAAGATAGACAATGACTTCACAAAAAAATTCAACATTGATGTGGAACGAATTGCCCGGCAAGTCGCCTTGGATATCGGATACAATGATTCCAAAGTCGGACTTGATGGAGCAAACTGCCTTTTTATGAATCGCCTTCATGCCCAAAGCGAGGACATCAATCAGGGGGTAGTGGGAAAAGGTCTTGAAAAATTCGAGGGGCAGCAGGGTGCCGGCGACCAAGGAATGATGTTCGGTTTTGCCTGCAACGAAACGCCGACATTCATGCCGGCTTCAATTTATTATGCGCATCAAATTCTTTTGAAAGCCCATGAACTTAGACACAATCAGGCGATAAAATGGCTTAGACCGGACGCAAAAAGTCAAGTTACTGTGGAATACAACGGATTCACGCCAGCACGGATAGACACGGTTGTCGTTTCTCATCAGCATGACGAATCCGTGGAACACGACGAAATAGAAAAAACCATAATCGAACAGATTGTAAAACCTGTTCTAAACCCCACGGGACTTCTCGATGAAAACACAAAATATTATATCAATCCTACAGGAAGATTTGTGAAAGGCGGACCGGACGGCGATTCCGGACTTACGGGACGAAAAATAATTGTCGATACATACGGCGGAATGGGAAGACATGGCGGCGGTGCTTTCAGCGGAAAAGACCCGTCAAAAGTTGACCGTTCAGCCGCATACATGGCTAGGTACATCGCAAAAAATATCGTTGCGGCTGGGCTTTCGGACAGAGCCGAAGTCGAGCTCGCCTATGCAATCGGAGTGCCCTTCCCCATCTCAATTTTTGTGGAAACATTTGGAACGGAAAAAACAGAACGCTCAAAAATCGAAAATGCCGTAAAAAAAATCTTCGATTGCACTCCCGCAGGAATTATAAAGACGCTGAATCTAAAACAGCCGATTTATCAAAAGACCGCAAGTTACGGTCATTTTGGAAGAGACGGTTTTCCGTGGGAACGAACCGACAAAGTATCCGAACTAAGAGAAGCCGCAAAATGATATGCAGTTACTGACGCAGGAAGAAATCTCAACGATTTTTGAACGGTTCAAGGCTCGCGAGCCAAATCCAAAATCGGAACTGAACTATCATTCTGCATACACTCTATTGGTCGCCGTGGTATTGAGCGCGCAAACCACAGATAAAAGCGTGAATCGTGTGACTGAAAACCTTTTCAAACTTGCCGACACGCCGGAAAAAATGCAGGAACTTTCGCAAGAGCAGATTGCGGAACAAATAAAAACCATAGGACTTGCAAAAACCAAAAGCAAAAATGTTCTTATGCTCAGCAAACTGCTCTGTCAGAATTTCGGCGGAAAAGTTCCTTCCTCACGGGAAGAATTGATGACGCTTCCGGGTGTTGGCAGAAAAACCGCAAACGTAGTCTTGAATGTCGTATTCAATCAGCCTACAATGCCGGTTGATACACATCTTTTGCGGATTTGTCCAAAAATCGGGCTTGCGGAAGGAACAACCCCCGAAAGCGTGGAAAAATCCCTTTGCGAGCGGATTCCTTCAAAATATATGCAGCATGCCCATCATTGGCTCATCCTGCATGGAAGATATGTATGTACGGCAAGAAATCCGAAATGCGCTGAATGCATAATAAATGATATTTGCAAGGAAAACAGAAAGAATGGAAGAACTGACACCTAAGAATCAGACATTGGAAGCCATGGGAGATGCTGTTACCCATGCGGCAAACGAAACATTGGGAAAATTCACGGCAAAATTCCTGGATATTCTTCAAAATATCGGCACATGGAAAAATCTGTTTAAATTGCTGGGAGCCTGTATCGTAATATTTGTAATTTGGCTGATTTTTTCGCTCATACGAAAAGGCATAAAAAAAATCCCCGAAACAAAAATGGACGCTCGGCACAAGAACATCACGTTGAGATTTGTCTCCTACACGCTTTACGCAATAATCGTGATGTACATATTCAGTATGTTTGGCGTAAAACTGAGCGCTATTTGGGGTGCGGCAGGAATCGCAGGAATCGCCATAGGATTTGCCGCTCAAACTTCCGTGAGCAACCTGATAAGCGGACTTTTTATAATCGGCGAAAAAAGCATGAAAATCGGCGACTTTATTATCGTGAATGGAGTTTCCGGAACAGTCGATGAGATAGGGCTTCTTTCCGTAAGGATTCACAACATGGACGGACAAATGATTCGGATTCCGAATTCTACAATCATAAATTCAAACTTTCAGAACAACAGTTATTTTAAAATCCGCCGATTTACGTTTTCAACAAAAATGTCATACGAATCGGATTTTGAAAAAGCCTTCGAAATATTAAAAAAAGTTCCTGAAAATTGCCCGACCGTTCTTTCGACTCCGCCGTCAAATGCCTGGCTCGACGGACTTGAAGAAAACGGCATCACAATGACGCTTGCGGTTTGGATAAATTCATCCGACCTTATACAAACAAAAAACGACGTATACGCAAACATCGTAAAACTTTTCAAAGAAAATAATCTGGAAATTCCGGGCAACAGGTTCGATGTAAAGGTCAGGCAGCAATGAATTACTACAAGAATCTAAACTGGTCAATGCTGCTCAAAAAATATCCTGATACAAAAGAAAGAAAATTTGACGTTCAGGAATACCACAAAATTCTTTCAAATGAATTTCCGGATTTCCTTAAAGCGTATGTTCTTACGCCTGCAATGCAGCGGCTTAGCGGAATAGGGCTTTTATGCGGCACAGACTGGACTCCGCTATATAAAAACCGATTCTACTATTCAAGGCTGGACCACAGCATTGGAGTTGCGCTAATTGTCTACAATTTTACAAAAGACAAACGGCAGACTTTGGCTGGACTTTTTCACGACATTTCGACTCCGATTTTCAGCCATGCCTCGGATTTTAGGAAAGGCGATGCCCTTACGCAGACGGCAAGCGAAAACGATACTGAAAAAATGATAAGGGAGTCAAAAGAAATTACGGCTCTCCTTGAAAAAGACGGAATTGCCGTATCGGAAATAGCCGACTACCACAAATACCCGATTGCGGACAATGAACTTCCGCAACTTAGCGCAGACAGATTGGAATATATGTTTCCAAGCGGCGGCGCGCTTTTGGGAAGTTGGAGTTTAAGCGAAATTCAAAACGTTTACGACAAAATCGCCGTTCTTAAAAATGAAGATGAAGTTGACGAATTGGGTTTTACTTCTCTTTCCGAAGCTGAAATTTACTGCGAAAAATTCCTTGAGACCGGACATATACTTCAACTGAACGAAGACAAACTTACTCTTCAACTTCTTGCAGAAATCACAAATTACGGAATCGAATTGGGAATCATAACCGAAGAGGATTGCCTTAAAATCAGCGAAAAAGAAGCGTTTTCTCGTATGAAAAAAGCGGCTGAAAACTCAAGCGACAATTCGGAAATCTTCAGGAAATTTAGAAAACTCCTTAAAACTTTTTACACAATTACAAAAATCGAACACAGCGAAAGTCCGTTGGAAAATCATTTTTGCGTAAATCTGAAAGTAAAACAACGTTACATAAATCCGCTTGTAAAAATCCCGGGGGCGAGCAAAGCATTAAGACTTTCTGAAATCTCAAAAAAATCCGATACCTTGATAAAAGATTTTTTGCAATTCAGCGATTCTTGCTACGGCTGCGTTCCGTTCGCGCTTTAATTTACACCATAAAGCCAATCTGCTAGAATGTCCGCATGGAACAGTACAAAAAAGAATTCATTGACTTTATGGTGGAATGTCAAGTTCTGAAATTCGGCTCGTTTATCCTGAAAAGCGGACGAAAATCCCCGTTTTTCATGAACGCAGGCGCTTATTCCACCGGAAAACAACTGCATCGGCTTGGAAAATTCTATGCCCAAGCAATACATCAAAACTTTGGGGACGATTTTGACATGCTTTTTGGACCAGCTTACAAAGGAATCCCATTGGCAGTCGCGACCGCTATGGCATATTCGGAACTTTATGGAAAAGAGATTCTATATTGTTCGGATCGAAAAGAAGAAAAAGACCATGGAGCGGATGCCGGCAGTTTTTTGGGACACGCCCCCAAAGACGGCGATAGAATTATCATAATCGAAGATGTAACCACATCCGGAAAATCAATAGAAGAAATCTATCCAAAAATAAAGATGTCCGAAAAAACGCCCGATTCAATAAAAATTGTGGGTGAAATCGTAAGTCTTGACCGAATGGAAAAAGCGCCGGATTCAACAAAATCCGCACTCTCTACAATCACAGAAAAATACGGATTTCCGGCAAAAGCAATTGTTTCCATGGCGGATGTCATCGATGTGCTTTATCCGAACATAATCACGGAAAAAATAAAAGATGAAATCGATGCGTACTACAAAGAATGGGGTGCTTTAAACTGACCGGAAAGATTATTTTCAATAAAATTATTTTTTTCTCCGCCATTATTTTCGCTTCGATTTTTACTGCCTGCGAAAAACATCCCGAACGAATCGTTTCGCTTTCGCCATGTGCCACAGAAATTTTATGCGCTGTTGGGGCATTTTCGCAGATTGCGGCACGCTCCGCAGATTCGGATTATCCGAGCGAAGTTCTGTCGATTCCTTCAATGGGTTCTGACAGCGAAAATCTTCCCGACACGGAAGAGCTGATTTCGTTCAAACCCGATTTTGTCTACCTTTCTTCCGGAACTTGCGAACGCTTGATTCCATTCTTAAAATCACAAAAAATCAGGTTTTTTATATCAACGAACCATTCTGTTGATGGGATTTTTTCAGAAATGCGTGAAATCGGAAAAATAACCGGCCACAAAGAAGAATCTGAACTGAAAGTAAAAGAAATCGAAGAGAAAATCAACGAAATCGCCAAAAAATCCGATTCGAATGAAAAATCTATTTACTGGGAGATTTGCGCATTTCCATTTGTAAGCGCCGGGAAAAATTCCGTGATAAGCCAACTCATACAAATCGCAGGCGGGAAAAATATTTTCGACGAACTTAGCGAAGCCTACCCGATTGTAGACGAAAAGTCGATTTTTGAAAAAAATCCGGACATAATCATAATTTCCGGTATGTCCGCACAATCTATGAAATCCATTGAGCAAATAAAAATCAGAGATGGCTGGGAAAATCTTTCTGCGATAAAAAACGGGCGGATCTTTGTTTTGGATTCAAACTACATGGTGCAGCCAAGCCTAAGAATAGCCGACAAAGCTGAACTTATTGCGGATTGCCTAAAAGATTGACTATTTTCCAACACAAAAATTATTGAATATGCTTTCAAGCACATCGTCTGCGCAAACCTCGCCTGTAACTTCGCCAAGGGAATTAAGAGCGTCCTCCAAATCTTGAACAACCGCATCCAAAGAATAGCCGTCCGCCGCCACAAAAATAGAATGCCGAACGCTTTCTAAAGCTTCTTCAACATATTTTTTTTGACGCTCAGAGCCGAGTGCCGCACAATCATGCGCAAAAATAAGCCCGGAAGTTAAAACTTTCTTTACAGCCCGATAAAGTTCAGCAAAGCCCGCACTGTTTTTTGCACTGATTTTTACCTCGGACTTTACACTTGCAAATTCATTTTTTGGAACAGGATTTTGGCAAAGGTCGGATTTATTCCATGCAATGACGCAAGGATTTTTGCATTCCTCAAGGAATTTTTTATCTTCCTCGGACAAGCCTTTTGAGCTGTCAAGCAAATATAGGATAACATCCGCATCCTGGCTAAGATTTTTTGAAATTTCAACGCCTTTAGCCTCAACAAAATCCTCGGTTTGTCTAAGACCTGCCGTGTCAAAAAGCCGAACCGGAATTCCGTCAAAATCTACAAAACTTTCTATCCAATCCCTGGTTGTTCCCTCAATGTCGGAAACTATCGCCCGCTCTTCTTTTAAAATCGCATTGAAAAGACTTGATTTTCCGGCATTCGTTTTTCCGCAAATCACAACCCTTGCGCCGTCCTGATAAAGTTTTTCACCCTTCCAAGAATCGCTCAAACGCCCAAGACGAACCAAGGCATCTTCAAGATTTTTTTTGTCAAAAGAATCGGCTATCGTCTCCTCGTCTTCAGGATATTCAATTTCCACTTCTATTGCGGCAAGCGTATCGGTCAGCAATTTTTTTATGCTGTCTATTTCCGCAAAAAGATTACCGGAAAGTCTACCTACAGCATGACTTCGTCCTTCGGCGGTGCGGCTTTCGATGATTTCTTTGACCGCTTCGGTTCGTGTCAAATCCATTTTTCCGTTGATGAACGCACGAAACGAAAATTCACCTTTTTCCGCCTGCCTAAAACCATTTTCCAACAAAAGATTTTGCACCGCAAGAACAACGCCCGGTCCGCCATGGCATGAAAATTCCACCATATCCTCGCCGGTAAAACTTTTTGGGGAGCGATAAACCGCTGCCATAACCTCGTCGATTTTTACGCCGTCTTTTTGAAGCCAGCCGTAAACCAAGGAGTTTCCCGCAGACGAGACAAGCGCATTGGGGCGTGAAAACACCTTGGAAGCAAGTTCCACGCAACCTTTTCCGGAGCAACGCACGATTCCCAATGCGGCTGGAGCAAGAGCGGTTGCGATTGCGCAAATCGGTTCTTCCGGCGAATATTTTACATTAGACATGGGATTAAAAAATCATTTTGACGACGAGACTTGCAAAATAGGAACAAATCTGCCGTAAATCTTGGAAAAAGAGCCTTCCCTGCGATTCCGCTCATCATAATACATTTGGTCAAGGACGGAAATTCCGTCATCTATATATATGGGCGCACTCTGCGAACCAATTGCAGGCTTCCTGTATTTGGTGTCGGCTTCGTATGCCGTTCCCGGATAAACGTCCGAATCAGAAATATCCGGAGAAAGATTTGTATAGTCTCCGGAATTGTTCCAGTGCATATAACCGCGATTAGCAGCATCTCGCACCCCAAAAATCTCTTTTTGAATGTAATCTTTGTTGTAGTAAGCCCTGTCGTAACGCACATTCAGATAAAACGCCTGCACCCATGGACGAATTATCGCCTGATTTCTTGCCATTATCGTGTTCCGGAAAGTTCCGTAAAAATAGATTCTGTACGGCCGGTCGGGATAAGGCGGATAATCCAAAAAACTCTGCTCAAAATGGCTCGGATAAAACATAGGACCGATAACGTCCACATATTCGACCATCATTTCAACGTCCTGCCCCGTGCGAGTTCCGCTTCTGTACCAACCGTTTGCACCGTATATGTCGATTCCTATGGGAGCATCAATATTTTCGCGAGCATAACGCAAAAAAGAGACAAGCGCACCTTCCTTATCCATGGATTTATCTCGCCATCTGTAGGAAATCTGATTCATGTTCTGACCGTCCGTCGGGAATCTTATGTAATCGAATTGAATCTCATCGAATCCGCGGCTTATCAATTCCTTTGCGATTGCGACATTGTATTCCCAAACTTCAGGGCAATAAGGGTCTACCCAGTTTTCATCGTAATATGATGCCTCTGTTTTTATGACTTCACCCGTAGCGGAATCAATTTCCGACTTATCGTAGGTTTTGATTCCAATCCAAGGCGAATTGGTGCGGTAGTTCCAGACAGCATATTTCCCTTTTCCGTAATTCGCAAGATTTCTGTCCTTGAACGTAACGATTCTTGCGATAAGATACATATCGTCTTTTTTGAATTCCTCGACAAAATGATCTAACTTCATTGCGTATTGGGTAACTTTTCCTTTTTCCACGACAAGCGGATCTTTTGCGTCATACCTAAGAAGACCATAATCGTCTTTCATATCGACAACGATGCTGTTCAGATTATTATCTTTCGCAATTTTTTTGAACTTATCGATTCCGGACTGAAGTCTGCACTGGTAGGCAGAAACGTAAAGGCTCTTTTTGCCGTTCGCCTCTTTTCCGAATTTCGTGTTTATTGTGGACGGATAAAGAAGCCACAATTCGTTCAGGCATACGCCCTTCCCGAATCCTGTCGCCGAAAAAGGAATCCAAGCGGTATTTACAACGCCCGGAACGCAACTCAAACTGTTTTTCCATGAATCGAAATTTGCAGGGATTCCGGCATCCGAATTGTCTTCAAGTTTTAAGCCGCCTACGCCTTCAATCTTCGTGTAAAGCAAAACATTGTTCACCACTGAAAGCCCGTCAAACGTATCGGCAGGCTCTTCGCCCTTATAAATCAGTTCAGCTTTCCGTTCATTCCAGTTAAATTTATAAAGCCGCGGAATATATGTCTGCGAAATATACACGTCAACGCCAAAAGTTCCGTCGCCATTGTTTTTTAACACGGGAAGAATATCGCCGATTTCGTCGGGACTTGTCATGCTCGGAAGCATTTCAAGCCCTGCCGAAACATCGACCCACGAAGGCTTTTTTGCGTCGCAACGATAATACGAGAATCCAAAAATCGGATGGCTCATAAAAACTACCAGTTCAGAACCCTGGGCTTCATCACTTTCAGCGTCATTTCTCTTTATGGGCATCGAAACAATTGCGACCGCCTTGTTTCCCGGCGTGGCTTTGCTCATAGAGCCAATCGATTTCCACGTTTTTCCGCCGTCCTTAGTGATGAAAACGCTATCTTTTGTCGCCGTAACAAGTTGGTTCGAATTCAGCGGATTTATAGAAATATCTTTCAATGTATGGACTTTTGAATCCATCTCCGCCGTCGTTCCGTCAAATTTCATCAGATTAAGAATCGGAAGTCCTTCGTTCCTGAGTTCAAAATTCTCCAAGTCGGAACTAAAAAGGATTCCTTTTGTTGTGCGGAAATACCAACTTTCATGAATCTTGTTTCCTTCGTCGGTTGTTTCCGCCCTCAAAATCTGGTCAACACCGCCTTCTGTCCAAAGCGGAATCGCCTGATTGCTCGAAGAAATCCTGAAAAGTCCCTTGGCAGAACCTGCCAAAAAGAATTTAGTCTCTCCCGAATCTTCCACGGGAACGGCCTGCGCCGGAAGTTTGTATAAAGGTTTTAGATTTTTTGCAAAAATATAATTGAATGAAAGTACAAATGACACAAAAAGGAGAATGCGCTTCATGTTTCGATTATCGGAATATTTTTATAAATATTTAGCGTAGAAAGCCGACCGGAAAAGAGGCGGCAAGGCAAAAACCGGAATAGCAGGACTTACGCATGAGAATCTATATTCCCCTCAAAAATAACCGTTCCCGTAAAAAAAAACTACACTCCCGGCAGCAGCCCTGCCGTTCACCGCGGCTGACCGTAATCGGAGTCGGACTGCGCAAAATTTCTTCGAAATTTTGCTTGCCATCGGTCAGAGCGGCTCGGCGGCATTGCCGCTGCCGAGAGTGCAGTTTTTTTTATTTTATACTATGTCTCTTTTATATGTATACACTTTTCATGCGTAAGCCCTGACCGAAAATAAATCCCGCCTTACCTAAATCGCCTGAAACCCGAATTATATAATATCCCGCAACGCTGCGATTATATCCTGATCGTAAATTTCCTTCTTCTCTTCAAGCAGAAGAATGGCGGCTTCTTTGTCCGTCCCCTTCCTGAAAGAACGGCGGCTTGTCAAAGCGTTGTAACTGTCCGCCACACGTATTATCCGCGCGATTCTTGGGATTTCTTCGCCTTTAAGGCCTTCCGGTATTCCAGAACCGTCCATATTTTCGTGGTGGTAATGCGCCGCCTCAGTAAATATCTGCCAATAACGCTTTGGCACAAACTGAATAAAAGCGTCACCCAAATCTATGTGCCGGTTAAGTTCTTTTCTTTGGCTTTCCGTTAACGTGTCAGCCGCCATTATTGCCGGATCAATCGCAAGAAATCCCGCATCGTAGACCATGCTAGCGCAGCAATACACCAACGCCTCTTGCGGATAAACCCCCAGCCTGATTGCAAGTTTGTACACCAGTTCGGAAACATTTTTGGAATTGTTCTTGCGGTTCGTAACCTGATCTATTTTTGCGCCAAGTTCCTCGCATTTTATCGCCAATTCCTGTAATTCCGCCTTTTCTTCGTCGGAAGGTTCAGGCGGCGGAAGAGCGTCCTGCGCCCAGGTTGAAGACGAACCGACAAGTTTCAATCCGTCTTCGCTGTAAAGCCCCGCTATGCTTCCAAGCATAAGGCGGTTGGTCTGACTTTGGTTTGCAGCCAAAAGCCTGAATGCTTCGGCGTATTGAGACTGCTGGATTTTTGCGTGTTTTGCCAGTGAACGAACAATAAGCATAATCAAAAGCACAATTACAAGAATGACGGCAACAAGCACGACTATGAGTATGAAAATGTTTCTAAAATTGTTCTGGGTTTGGGCGTTCTGCTCACGGGTAATCGCCATGGATTCCTTTAGTGTTTCCGCAAGATTTTCCTGCATTCCTTTAGTTTCAATATCACGGCGTTCCTGTTCGTCGGTTTCGATTTGCCGAATAAGCTTGGAAATTTCAGCGGTATTTATTTCAGGATACAATTCAAGGTTCGCCTTGATGTCAGCAAAGTCCTTTCCCGAATATTTCTCCAAAAGCCTTTTCGCCTTCGCCCGGTAAACGGTTCTTCCCAAAATAAGCGCATTCGCCGGAATCTCCGAATCCGTTTGGAACGTTTTCATGACTTTCAAGGCATTGTTTATATTCTTGTACGCCTCTTCGATATTTCCGCTATCCAACGCATCTTCCGCCTTTAAAAGATACCGTTCGCCCAAATGCTCCGTGGACGTTTGAGAAAAGGCGTTTCCTATCAGAATAAAACCTGCGGCAAGCAGTACGACAAACAGTTTATTTCGTAACATTTTCAGCTCCTATGGCTATAACCAATCTGACACGATTTTCCGTTCCTTTACCCTGTAAAGTCCCTTCCCCTTCAAGAAAATCGTATCTTTTATCCCAACATTGAGCGTCATGCGAATTTTATCCGTGGAAGAAATGCAGAAACATTGCGCACAAATCCAGCACAGGCTCGTATTCAAAATCATTATCCACAACGACAAGACTTGCTTTTATGGCAAAATCCGTTTCATATAAGAAAATCTTCCCATAGCATTCATCCTAGAATACGTTCACACGAATTCCGCCGGAAATCTGTGGCACAAGATTTTTTATACCGCCTCCGCCCACAATGCTTATGTCCGTCGGAATAAACCACAAAGAGAATTCCGTATACATCGCGAATGTGCTGAACAGCTTAATATTCTCCAAAGATATTCTAGGGAATTCCAGCTGGGCAAACACTGCGGAAAGAATCTGCGGCTGACCGCTTGCAGTCTGATTGAAGCGTGAGAAATTCGCGCCCACGGCAAGGTTCGCCGAAAGCCAGTCGAAATCATGTCCAAGGAAATAGTTGAACGGCAACCTGACCACATTCGCTATAAGTTTTATACCAATAACATTATCTCCGCCGTAACGCATATTCGTATTCGAGAAAACATTTCTTTGCGCCTGCGTGAACTGCCCCCACTGAACCTGAACCTTTACGTTGTCATCAAAGAATGAAAGTCCCGCTCCGATAGAGTACAGCGTCGCTCCCCAAAAACTGAAGTCCATATAAAGTCCCTGAATGAACGCAGGTACTTCATAAGAAGCCTTGTCTCCCTTCCTAAGAAGAAGGCTCACTTCGGAGAGTTCGATATCATCTCGTGAAAGTCCGCTGAACAGCAGTTCCTGATTGTAATGTCCTCCCGGAGACGGAGCTATAAGCCTTACCGTCGGATCGGTATTGTCAATCTGAATAATGCAACGCTCAATCGCAACATCGCCGTTTTTCATTGTGGCACGGACAAACATAAAGTGATAGCCTTCAGGCAAATCCTTGTTTTCTATACGGTAACTCCACTTTTTATTGCGAGAAACCTGACGGAAGGATTTTCCGTTATCAAAACTTATTTCGATGCGGTCAACCTTTTTCTTTGCGACAGCTTCTCTTTGCTCATTCGTAGCGTTTTTCATTCGGCTGGACATAAGTTCATCTTCGCCAAAAGCATAGCCCGCATGACCGGAAATAAAAGGACGGTTTGCGGCAAATCCGCCGTAATTGAAGTTGTCCACCGTTACCCACGGACCGTATGAAGTGTACTCGACCGTCTGCTCGCGGGACTTTATAACAATTCCGCCTTCAACTTTAGCGTTTACGCGGTATTTATGAGAGCCGGTATTCATCAGCTCAGGCGTAATCTGAAACTTAAAATATCCTGTGCTGTCCGGCATTGTTTCCGCAACCTGATTTCCGTCAACGTACAAAAGAAGCGATTCGATAGTTCTTTCCGCCTCAGCCTGACCGTAAATATTGAAGTTGCCCTGCTTGTGTTCACCCTCAAGCGGATAAAGCAAATCGATTTCCGCCAACGGTTTTGACTTATCAAGCTGAATATTTCGGCTCAAATGCGTTGAATTTCCCGCCTTGTCAAATGCGGAGAACTCCACATTATAAAATCCGTTTTCCATGGACGAAAGGTCTAACGTATTTGCAATTATTCGGTCAAGTTTAAAGTTCACCTTCTGCATTCCGCGCGGAACAACTTTTCCGTCAAGACTTCGAATTGTGGCGAACATTTCCGTTATATCCACGTTGTCAAAAGCATAACCGCTGAAGAACAACGGGCCTGTCGTTATCGCATAATCTTCCGGATAATCAAGCATTATTTCCGGAGAAGAGTTGTCGATGTTCAGCGAGGTGGAATACAGTCCCTGAATTCCGTAATTGTCAAAAATCTTCAGGAAGACAACCTGCGTTCCGTCCGGAACTGTTCTTGTATCAAATGTGTACGACCAGTCTTCTTTTCCGGATGCAAGGTTATACGAGTTTCCGTTATCAAGCGAGACAAATACTTTGTCGATTCCGTTTTTGTCGCTCGCCTTTCCCGAAAGCGTAACCGCACCTTTTACAGCTTTATCGATTGACGGATTTATCATGGAACCTCTAGGTTCTTCCGTTGATATTCTGAATTTCCGTTCAGCCGCCTGACCTTTTACGCCGTTTATATCAACCGCATAAACCGAAATCGTGTGTTCGTTGTCAACCAACGAAGCGAACGGAACATCAATTGAAAAACTTGCGGAACTGCCTTCAAGCTGGATATAGTTTCCGTTGTCTATGCGGTAATAGATTTGTGAAGCGCCGTCATCATCGTATACAACACCCGAAATCGTAAAATCTCTTGTAACAACTTCATTTTCGATAGGAAGATGAATCTCCGCAACCGGCAAGTCGGACTTCGCATCTATTACGAATTTCCAAGAGCCTACGCTCGCGGTATTTCCCGCTTCATCAACAAATTCAAACGACATTGAAGCATCAATCGGCATAGTATCCGTACCGATATGCGTCATCACAAAACTATCAGCCGGAAGTTCAACTTTCTGCTGCGGAACTTTCGCCCCCGAAGGCGCCACATAATAAACTTTTCCGAGGCTTCCTTCATCGCGAACCCTGAACCCGATAAGATTATCGCCGTTTACAACCGCGCCGTCCGTAGGCATCACAACCTCAACCGTAGGAGGTGTCGTATCCCTCTGAACTGCGGTTCTTCTTGTGGTAATTTGACCTTCGGAATTGTAAATTCTTACGTCAATGCCGATTATTCCGTCTTCAAAATCGGAAAGGTCTTGCGTGCCTTTGAATGTAGCTCCGCCCGCTGCACCAGCCGCCGGAGAAACTGAAAGAATTTTCCAAGTCAATCCGCCGTCAACTGAATATTCCGCGGCTTTTACTCCAAGAGAATCATATGCGGTTCCGGCGATGCTCAGGCTTTTCCTAACCCACGAATACGGCTCCGGAGTTGTTATAACGATTTCAGGCGCCGCCGAATTTAACGAAGGCTCACCCTCCGTCTCTTCCGACGGATTTACATTTACATCGGAAGAAGCCGCCTGCACTTCAACATTCACGGAAACGGAGTCTCCCTTTGCTCCGTTTTTATCCACCGCATACACAAGCACCGTATGCTTTCCCGGAAGAATTTTATTTTCATCCGCCAAATTTATACAGAAAACTCCCGGAGTTTGCTCTTCGATTAATTTTCCGTTGTCAAGTTTATAGAAAATCGACTTGATTCCGTCGCTGTCCTTGGCTATACCGCGGATGAAAAAATCGTTTCCGGAAGCTATTACCGCTCCGGGCGCAGGTTCAGTCAATTTTACAGTAGGTTTTCCCAACGACTGATTCAGCAAAATTGTCCTTGAAGCCGAAACGATGTTTCCCACCAAGTCTTTTCCGGTTATCGTGAATCTCCTTGCATTATCCTTTGAGTCGGTAGTGTCAAAAACGATTCCCCAATACGGATTTCCCTGAACAATATCCAACGAACCCGATTCCTTGCCGAAAGTCCATTGCAACTCTGATATTCCAAGAATATCCTTGGCGATACCGACAACCGCAACTTTTCCGCATTGCGGCTCGCCTACGGCAGGAGACATTATGCTGATTTCAGGCGGAGTGTTGTCTATGAAATAGAGGAAAGAATATACGCCCGTAGAGCCGGAATTATCCAACGCCTTGAACCACAAAACCGAAGGTCCGTCGGGGAACTTTTTCGAGTCCAAGGAAAACGCAAATTCCTTGGACTCGCCTTTATCTTTGAGCGGAAGATTTTTGAATGTGTTTCCGTTATCCACAGAATATGCAAGGCTTTTTATTCCGTTTCCGTCCGACACAGTTCCTGAAAACATCACCTCGCCGGAAACAAGCTCGCCCATCACATGCTCATTCATGCTTGTAACAGGCTGACGACGGTCAAGGTTCCATGAAAGCTTTACCGATTTTCCCGAAAGCCCGTTGATATCCGTGCCCCTAACCTCAATCGTGTGAGGTCCTTCTTCAAGAAGCGACGTATCAAGATAGTAAGACCAGAACTCCTTTCCTGTGGCACGCACCGGATCTTCGGTGTCCCCGTCAAGAATGAGTTCCACAAAGTCAACAGCATCGTCGTCCACACAGATTCCGACAATGTTCAGGTTTCCCACAATCCTCATGTCTTGCTGCGGATTTGTGATTCCGCACACAGGAAGGTCCGAATCCGGATCTATGCTGATATTGTGAGGTCCTTCTATGTGGATATTTCCGCCAAGGTCCTTAGCCTTGACCAATATGTTATATTTACCCTTCTTTTTATCGGATAAATCAAAGGTTTCCTGCCAACTTTCAAGATTTTCGACATCGATTTGAGTGATGTCCTTTGCCCCGTGAGCAAACAAACCTTGAACCACAAAAAAAAGACATAGGACTAAAAAAGATTTCCTAATACACTGTTGCGTAGCATTCATCAAGTAGAATCTCCTCTGTTTTCGCTATGATATCAGTTTAATTAAAAACTGAATATAGTTGACACATTTTCCCTTTTAGACATTTACGGCATTTTCTACATAATTCTTTAATTTGAGGTAGAATTGAACAAGCACGGATAGATTTTTAGATAAAAGAGGCAGTGTTATGAAATCACTTCAGCAAATGTACGATGAATGTAACAGAATTGTGTTTTTCGGAGGGGCGGGAGTTTCCACGGAAAGCGGAATCCCTGACTTCAGAAGCCAGGACGGACTTTATTCACAACGCTGGAAGTATCCGCCGGAACAAATAATCAGCCGGACTTTCTTTCAGGCACGGACAAAGGAATTCTACGAGTTTTACCGAGAAAAACTTATCATAAAAGGGGTGAAGCCGAACAAAGCCCATCTTGCGTTGGCAAAAATGGAAGAAGCGGGAAAACTGCTTGCCATCGTAACGCAGAATATCGACGGATTGCATCAGGCGGCAGGAAGCAAGAATGTTTTTGAACTCCACGGAAGCATCCTTAGAAACTATTGCACAGGCTGCGGCGAATCCTACGGCGTGGATTTTATCGACAAAGAAAGCCGAACGGACGAAGGAATCCCCCGTTGCACAAAATGCGGAAAAATCGTGAAACCCGATGTCGTTCTGTACGAGGAAGCGCTGGATAACGATGTCATAACCGGAGCGGTAAATGCCATAATTCAGGCGGATATGCTTATAATAGGCGGAACATCACTCGTCGTTTATCCGGCGGCAGGACTTGTAGATTACTTTAAGGGAAAATATCTTGTGCTGATAAACAAGACCCCGACCCAAAGCGACGGAAAAGCAGATTTGGTAATCCGGGACAGCATAGGCGAAGTCCTTGATAAAATAAGTATCGCCTAGCAAAAACTATCGGGAAAAGAAGCGGTATATTCTTTATCAAAACGATTAGGCATTAATTGTCAAAGGTGTTTTGATAAGACGTGCAAAAGGTCTTTGACAAGGCGTACAAAATCTATGCTTTTGCCGTGCATGGATAGCCGAAAACGATTTCCCGCAGCTCTTTAAGCGGCACGGCTCCTGCCGAATACCTTGTCCGCACTATCACCTTGACAGGTCCTGCGGCGAGGTTCTTCGGCACTCGGGCGACGATTTGGCTTGGCTTGTTGATGGGAAGCCGATGGGTAGTTTTTATTTCCGTTCCATCTTCCATAGCAAAGAAGACGTCTTGCCGGCTGTCTTTCTCGTCGATTTTGAGCTTCTCTCCTTCGATGATGATGTCATCTCCTATTGTGAGCGTGCCGTAGTTCAAGCCCGTAGCCGAGTCCATAACCGAAGCGATTCTTGCGCTCGACTCTTTTGCGCCCAGAACCTTAACGCTGACTGCCTCAAGTACGGCTCGCAGGTCGGCGGCGGGTACAAGGTCGACCGTCCTCTTGTGGACTTTTTCGTCATAGGCGGAGTTTTCAGTCTCCGGGTGGCGGGTAAAGCTGGTCTTACAACCTTTCACTTTTCTACCGCCACCCCAAGTTTTCCTTTCAGGAAAACTTGTATAAGACATCTTGCACAAATCGGACGTTCGGTCCGATTCGTGGGGCGGACATACCAAGCGTTACACAATGAACGATGCCTAACTATGTCTGTCTACTACAATGAACACTTCCTCTTGCAAGAATCGGGCTTTTGCCCGATTCTTGGGGCGGACATACGAATCGTTATACGCTGAACGATGCCTAACTATGTCCGCCGCCCGGTCAAGATAGACACACTTGCTCGGGTGGACATGTCCTGAGCCTCAGGCGTATCGGGCAAGACTGTGGGCTTTTCACTGCGAGCACACTACACGTAAGCCGCGCTCCGAGCCTTTATTTTTGGGCGGAAGCCATTCCTTAAACGCACGAGAGATGTGCGTTGCAGTGCGGCTATCCCAGTTTCCGCCACGTGCGAGACGGGCATCGGAAGAAGACGAGTACTTCTCCCAGCAGAATTCAAATACGTTCCCGCTCATGTCGTATAAGCCGTAGCCGTTCGGCTTTTTCGTCTTTACTTCATGCGTTTTCCAATCACAGTTCACTCTGTACCACGCATACTCACCAAGCTTACTTTCATCATTCGTGCCTGGCCACTTATCCTCCGTGCCGCTCTTAGCAGCCCACTCCCATTCATTTTCATACGGCAGGCGAAAGCCTTTTTTGTCGCCTCTTATTTCAGGTATTTGATTTGCTTCTAATGCCTTTTTGTCATATACGATTCCCAGAACCCTATATACACACTCATTGTCTGAGCCGGTTACTTTCTTGGTAAGCTCATTGCAGAATACTATACACTCATACCAGTTTACATTTTCCACAGGATTTTTAAGGCTATCTTTAAAGTGGCTCGGGTTCTCTCCCATCACAGCCTGCCATAGTTCCTGCGTTACTTCCGTCTCCCCAATGCGGTAGGCGGAAATATTTACCTGATGCGGTCTGTTATCGAGTTGATCGTTGTGTCCGACAGTGCCGTTTGTTACGGCGTCGATGTCTTTCATCAAAAAACGGACGCTTTCCGCCGTGCAAACCGTGCCTTGTATAAAGCGTACCTTGACCTCGGTGTTTGCCGTTACAATTAGTTTTGCGGTGTCGTTGTAGGCTGTTCCGCTGCCGTTTTCAAACGAAGCGCCGGTTATCGTCCAGCTCTCTACCGCATAGCCTGTCGCCGGTGTTGCGGTAAAGGTGATGACTTTGCCTTGTTTAATATTATCGTTCGAATGGATTTCTTTTCCGTCAACTTCCGCCTTAATCGTGCCGTTTGAGCCTTCTACGCTGAATGTTATGGTGTGCTGAGGTATGGCTTCAAAACTCACGCTGATTATGCAAGCTTTGGTTACGGTGTGTTCGTACTCTGTCTTTGTGCCAGCTTCGGCGATTGGGTTGCTATCTATCTTCCAGCCTTTGACACGATAGCCAGCGTTAGGTGTTGCCGAAAATGTTACCTTTTTGCCTTGCTCCACACTGATTGGGCTTGCCTCTGTTTCAGGGATGCCGTCCGCCTTTGCAGTGAGTTTGCCGTTTCCGCCTTCCACGTTGAAGGTGATGGCGTGAGTTTCCTCAAGCTGAATGTCCACTTCCGTTCCTTCCTGCTTTTCTTTCAGTAACTTCCAGTTCCTGCCAATTGCACCGAGAGCTGCAGTTTTAAGGCTTTCGGGCTTGGTGTAGTCTTTGCGGTTGCCTTCTTCAACGTCTGTCTTTTCGGTGTAAAGCGTCGCCGTTGCATTATCGCCTGCATCCCGAGTCGGCAATGCCTGCAGTATCGCTGTCATCGCTTCGGTATCAATCTTATTTGCGTAGCAACTAAGGCGTTTTAGTGCGGTTAAGCCAGAGATGTTGATAGAAGTAAGCTGATTGCCGTGTATGCCCAACATCTCCAAAGACTTTAAGCCTTGCACGTCAATAGCGGTGAGTTTGTTTCTAAAACAGCCCAACTTTTGCAATGCGGTACAACCAGACACATTGAGGGTGGCGAGCTTGTTGTTGTAGCAGTTCAGCGTTTGCAAAGAGGTCAAGCCGTGTACGTCGAGGGCGGTAAGCTTATTGCCGTCGCAATTAAGGTCAGTGATTTTGCCTCTAAGGACAACCTTTGTGCCTTTTGCGCGCAGTGTGCCATCTTCCTCGCTTTCAAGCGTCGTCTCGGTGCAGCCTTCCACCTCAATGGGCTTACCGTCAGCCGTCTTTGCCGTAACATCGATGGTGAGGTTGGCGGGGTCGAGCATGAGTATGGCTTCTTCCGGTATAAGTTCAAAACTCACGGTGATTGCGCAAGCCTTGGTTACGGTGTGCTTGTATTCCGTGCCTTTGCCTGCTTCGGCGATGGGCTTGCCGTCGAGCGTCCAGCCTTTCACCTGATAGCCTTCGTTAGCTTGAGCCGTGAATGTTACGGATTTACCTTGCTCCACGGAGATTGGGCTTTTATCCGTTTCGGCTATGCCTTCCGCAGTCGCTTTGAGCGTGCCGTTATCGCCTTCCACGCTAAAAGTGATGGCGTGCTTGGGCGCATCTCCATTGATTGTCTGCTTACACGCAGCAAGAAACACTGCCTGCGTCAAAATTGCGGCTATGATGAGCGCCGCAGCTCCCAGCTTCGACAAGGCACTGAATGCCTTTGGTTTTGAATTACTTCGTTCCATCTATTGACTCCTTGTCTAAGGGAATGATTCCCTTATGATTCCTTTATTCAAATAGTGTTTTGTAAGGGGGAGGGGGACGGCGGTGAAACTAGTCTTATGACTTTTTACTTTTCTTCCGCCGTCCCACGTTTGCCCTATGGCAAACGTGTATAACCTATCTTGCAAGTATCGGGGAGTTCCCCGAATTGTTTTGCAGGCTTTAGCTGTCTAAATCTCTTCTGGACTTTGGTGCTCATCCAATTTTAACATCTTCCAGCGCTTTGCTTTTGCGCCTTCAAAGGCGGCTTTAAGGCTTTCGGGAGTGCTGAAGTCTTTGCAGTTGCCTTCGGTAACGCCTGTTTCTTCGGTGTAAAGAACGCATACACCACCACTTTCCTTTCGGTCCGGCAAATCGTTAAAGATCTTTATGAACGCTTCGGCATTAAGTTTGTTGTTTGATAAGCCCACGATTTTCAATGAGGCGCAACCTTTTACGTTAAGGGAGACAAGCTTATTGTAATCGCAGCCAAAATCTTCCAATACGGCTAAGTTTTGCAGATTAAGGGCAGTAAGCTGATTGCTCCAGCAGCTAAGTACTTGCAAAGCGGTCAAGCCTTGCACGTTAAGTTCAGTAAGCTTATTCTCGTGGCACTCCAGCCGTTGCAAAGCAGTAAAACCCTGCACGTCAAGTTCGGTAAGCTGATTCTCCCCGCAGACCAGTTCTTTCAAAGTAGTCAAGCCCTGCATGTTAAGAGCGGTGAGCTGATTTTTGTCGCAGTAAAGTTTTTGCAATGAAGTCAAGCCTTGCACGTTAAGGGTGGAAAGCTTATTGTCGTTGCAGTAAAGTTCGGTGATGTCTCCTTTAAGGACAACCCTTGTATCTTTTGCAGTCAGTGTGGTTTCTGCCTCATTTGCAAGCGTTGCTACAGTGCAACCTTCCACCACTATGGCAGAGCCGTCAGAAGTTTTTGCCTTGACCTCGATGGTAAGCTTATCGGGATTCAGGATAAGCACAGCACCACCTTCGACAGAGGCAATTTCAAAACTTACGGTGATTGCGCAAGCCTTGGTTACGGTGTGCTTGTATTCCGTGCTTTTGCCTGCTTCGGCGATTGTCTTGCCGTCGAGCGTCCAGCCTTTCACTTGATAGCCTGTGTTAGCTTGAGCCGTGAAGGTGATGACTTTGCCCTCTTCCACTTTGTCGCCTGAATTGATTTCGCCCTCGCCCGTATTTGCTTTGAGCGTGCCGTTATCGTCTTCCACGCTAAAAGTGATGTCGTGCTTGGGCGCATTCCCACCGACTGTCTGCTTGCAGCCGATAAGTGCGATGAGCAGCACGAAAGCCGCTCCCAAAAAGGCAAACGCCTTAGTTTTTGAATTACCTTTTTTCACAGTAATCCCTCCTTGAAAAGATTTGAAACACAGCCTTTGTGTGAATGCGCAAAAGCTATGCAGAAATAAGAAAGCATGCCTAAGGGAACGGATTCCTTTCGGTACGCTCGATGTGCAATAGTTTGAGAAAATTGTCTTGTTGTATCTTGAGTATGGCTTACACCGAACAGGCGAACGGTTATGCGGCACGAACACACTTTGCAAAGTGCTAGAACGCTTTTTTGCGTGTGCTTGTCTGAAACTATACTGCCAGCAATTCTTTTATCTCTCACCACTATGCAATATATTCTATTTTTACATGGTTTTCAACGCTTTGGCTTTTTTTAATGAGTGATTGAATTGTCCGATTACCTTTGATAGCCCTGCTCGCCCGAATGTGTACCCCTCACCCGGACGGATGGATGCCCATGCTCCGAGCGGGTCAGGGGGTCTGATCCGAACGGACCGCCATGTCCGATCCGAGCGATACGAACTGCTCCCTCCGAACGAAGGGAATGTCTCCCTACGAGCATAGGGAACATCTCCATACGGGCGAGGGGAAGCGTTCCCTTCGAGCGATGCGAATGGCTCGCATAAGGCTATGCGAGAAGTTCGCATCGCTTTATGCGAGAGGTTCGAATGCCTCGATGCGAGAGGTTCGCATAGGGCAGTACCGGGCGATTTAATTCACCTTGATTTCGCCGAGTTATTTGAGCGTGTCGCGCTTTGCCCCGTCCGCCATTTTTGAGCCGCCTGCCGATTGTAGGCGACACTCTATACGGCGCGCCGGAATACAAGCGCACAATGCTCCACGCACAAAGTTTGACTTTTCAGCACCCCGTCAGCGGAAAAACGATAACCGTGAGCGCGCCGCTGCCGAATGAGTTTTTGCGCTGAAAACAAAGATATGGGAACCTCTAAAAACTTCAGTTTTTAGAGGTTTTCCTTAGATTTAGTTTGCGATGTTTTATTTTAAGCCATTACAATATAAAGGCTTAAAATAAAACTCGACGGGCATCTCTAAAAATCTAACCGAGTTTTTAGAGATGCCCATATGCAATTAAAGCAAAAAAAATCTGCCGAAAAAGTAATGCGCTTTTTCGGCAGACTGTTTTACCGCGCTTTCGGTATTTGAAACCTTGCTATGAAAGAATTAAAGCTGGTACGGATGGAATTTCAATGTAACTTCTTCCGACGGACCGCTTTTCTTGGCTTTCATGCTGACTTTGCCGTCTGTATCTACAACAGGCTTTTCAAAAATCCATTTGCCGTTTTCAGAGTCGGTTTGACCGGTTCCATCATCCTTTTTCTCAGAATAAGTAAATTCGGTATAGTCTGAATTGAATTTCCCATAATAAGTATTAGAACCGACTTCTAACTTCCATTTATCATTACCACTTCGATATATATTAGACCAGTATCCGAAGCTGTTATTTTCATACCAGCTTCTGTTTTCATCGTAGATATATTTTGCTTCAAACCCGACTCCCTTCGGATACCAGGTCTTATCGCTCTCTGATGATACTTTGTATTTATATTTAATATTCGTAAAAAACTCTTTAGATACTTCTTTTCGAACGTTAGCATTTGCTGCAGCTTCAACTTTTTCAAGCATTTGGTAGAAAGGTAATGCATCAGATATATTATGATAAGCAGCTATCTCTTTTATTTCTTCTTCGCAGTAGTTTTTTATGCCCGCAGTTTTTTTATCTTCAGAAAGAGCTTTAAAGTCGTCCTTTGTAGAAGTTTCTGTCATTCCTTCAAAATGCTTACGGATCTTCTCTTTGTTAAGAATATAGTCGATCAGCTCATCGTCATTTTTTAAGCTCTTTCCTTCAAATGCCTTTACACCCTTTCTAAGATTTTCAAGATTCGGATGCTCGTGTGCTTCTTTGACATCGGAAATAGCCTTTAAGTTTTCTGCAATTAGAGCATTTATATATTTTTCTTTATCCAAAAAATCGCCGTTCTTGAAAACATGAGTTTTAGAAACCGTAATGATTTCGTTATTTGTATCTGCCGTATAAGTGAATTTTTGATTGTTCTCCTGATACTCAGTATATGTTTTTGTAAGCGTTGTACCGTCAAAAGCAAATGTAGTTTTGTTTCCGTAGTAATCTAAATACACAAATTCAGGGATACGCTCTATCAAAACCGTAATCTGCTTTGTTTTTTCTTTTCCTTCACAGGTAAGCTTTACGGAAAGCTGTGCGGTTACATCGATAATATCGCGGTGTACGGTGATTTTTTTTGTAGACGAGTTGTATTTTAAGTGCTTTTCATCGTTTGATGATGTGTATTCAATAGTTACCGTCTTATCTTCCACCAATATTGATTCCTGCACATCGATGTCTTGAGCTTCGTATTTGGTTTTATCGTAGTCTACCGGAATTGTAACTGAATCAAGAAGCTCATCTAAAGAAAGCTCTTTATTCTTTTGCGCAATTTTTACGGTAAAGGTCTTTTTGACGGAAGCCTCGCCCTTTGTTATCGTTGCGGTAAGTTCAACTTCATCAAAGCCAGTTCCGTCTTTATGCGTAACGTTCCCTTCCGAATCGATAAGATCGGGATTCGATTTCCACGTTACCGTAACACCTTCACCGCCTTTGGGCAGAATAATCTTATTCTGCGCTTTACCGACGATTTCCTGCACGGTAAGAGTATCTTTTACGGTGTTTACAGTTTTTTCATCATTAATTTTCTGGGGATTAGGCGTGCCGGGAGTCTCTTCCCCTGAAGTCGCCGTATTGCATG